>OMJG01000408.1_pt1 | contig 32620 bp, 29 predicted proteins | sample 1646431 | NCBI WGS metagenome assembly OMJG01 (sample SAMN03771674, study PRJEB25209) | food metagenome | isolation source: Cotija cheese | place: Mexico:Jalisco,Michoacan | collected 2011-12-12
CCGAAGCACTTCCCATAGGTGATTTAACTAAAACAACACTATTTGACTTAGAACCCAAAAAAACCATAAAACCCGAAAGTTATGTTTCAAACTTTTGGATTTTATGGTTTTTAACTTGTAGTTAATGCTTTATTAATTTCCTATAAAATCCTTTATTGACCACTCGTAGTTGTTTCCGTAGTTGACGTGGTTTCTGGATTCAATTGCTTATAGGTTTGTGTTTTAAATAGATCAACCGTTGATTTGTTGCCATTTTTTGAGTATAGACTGGTTGATTTGTCGCCTAGGCTAGTTTGTGTTTCATTTAATCGATCGACTTGATTTAAGTAACTATATTTTGATGGATCAATGGTAGTCAAACCACTATCGGTGTAGAAACGAAGCAAATCGCCATTGTTAATCGTATCAGAGGTTCTTAGCTGTTCCTCTACTTGCTTCTTCCATGCTTTGACTTGCGCCTTTAATTCATCAGACTGTTCAGTCACGGCTGTGCCGGTCGCATTTTCATATAATGTACCACCGTAGTACGTATAGTTCGGAGTGACAAAGCTACCATCACGGAAGGCGACGACTTGATTTCGATCTTTGGATAATAAGTCCTGTCCGAGCTGGATATATTTGCTTGTATCGACACCGAGAAGATGTAGCAAAGTAGGTAATGCATCGACTTCTCCACCATACGTATGGTTTACACCACCGCTTGTTGTACCAGGAATATGGATCATGTAAGGGACGCGTTGCATTTGGGCATTGTCATAATCTGTCCAAGTATCGGCTGTCTTTCCTAAAAGACTCGCTAATTCTTCGTTTCTAGAATTAGAAATACCGTAGTGGTCTCCATAAAGTACGATGATTGAGTTGTCGTACAGACCACTTGCCTTTAAGTAATCGAAAAACTCTTTAATCGCAGTATCCATATAATTTTCTGTAGCAAAGTAATTATTAATGGTTTCATCATTGGTTATTGCTAATGGGAAACCAGATTCATACCCAGATAATTCAGAATAAGGGAAATGATTGGATACCAAAATGAATTTTGAGTAAAACGGTTGTTGTAATTTTTCTAAATATTGGACTGATTGGCTAAGAAATTGTTTATCCATCAGGCCATATTGGAATGAGTTTTCATCTGTGACATCATAATAAGATGAATCAAAGAAATAATCATACCCAAAACTCTTATATGTTTCGTTACGATTCCAGAAGTTACCGACGTTACCGTGGAAGACAGCACTCGTGTAACCTTGCGTTTGCTCTAAGATATTTGGCGCAGACTGGAAGGTGTTTTTCCCGCCAAGCTGTGTGAATAGAGAGCCTTGATCCAATCCAAATAAAGAGTTTTCCATCAACGTTTCTGCATCACTTGTTTTTCCAGCCTTGACTTGGTGGAAGAAGTTATCGAAGCTATAAGTACTATTGCTATTGTATAGACTATTTAAGAAAGGGGTCACTTCATGTTCAACACCATTGGCATCTTTTAATTTGTAATTGATGACAAATTGTTGTGTGCTTTCCAAGTGAATGTAGATGACATTACGACCTTTGGCAATTCCAAATAGGCTGTCATCTGGTGCTGCATAGTGTTCACGGACGTAAGATTTTACTGCATCTAAGTCGGTCGCACTCGCTTTGGCTCGAACTTGATTGGTCTTGTACGTTTGGACAGCATCATAGGCAGTGAACGTATTCACACCAAGATACTTGACTAAGTAGTCATTAGAAAAAGTTCGAGAGAGTAGCTGAGGACGATCAGACTCAGCAAGAAATAAGTTTCCGCTGAAAATCATGATGGAAAAAGCAGTCATCGCGAAAGCCATCCGAGCACGAACGGGGGCTACTTGCATTTTGATTTTTTTGAAGGCCAGTGCTGCAATCAATCCTATGATATCTATAAAGTAGAACAAATCGTACCATCGAAACAAGCGCAAGGCGCTTTCGCCAAGTCCACTTGAGACCTTACCAGCACCCAGCATGGTATTAATCGTTATAAAGTCTGTGAATTCACGGTAATAGTTCACATTTGCATAGAGCAAAATGGTCATCACGGTGTAGATAAAAAGCATCGTCACATAGGAAGGTGTCTTGCGACGAATGTATAAGGCCACTGACAGCAATAATAGTGTTGAGGCGATTGGGTTGATCGCGACGATGAAATATTGCAAGGCATTATCTAAGCCGACTTTTAAATCCACTGCGAAGGCCAAAATATTTTTTAGCCACAATAATACTGCTAATAAGGTAAAAAAGCCCAGTCTCGTATTAATAAACGAGCTTATTTTTTGTTTAAACAAGAAATGTTCCCCACTTTCTCCGTGTTAGTCACTAGTCAAAAAAGAAGATTCAAACGAAACTCCTTCACTATCCCCATTATTCTACCCACATGTGAAACAAGTGTCAAATAAATCAACAATATATAGTAGTTCATTTTTCTAAATTAACTTTTTCTTTAACTTAACTACCAGAGCAAAGCGCGTCAATTTTTGATATACTAATTATAATTGAAGAAGTGGGTGACTGAATGAGAGTAACAATAACAAAAAAAGCAGAAAAAAAATTACGACAAGGCTTTCCGCTCGTCCAAAAAGAGGATCTTGTAGATAGTGACTTTCCCACTGATTGGGTTATTTTTCAAACGCAGCGGAAAGAAGAGATTGCTAGAGGCTACCTAGGTAAGCAAAACAAAGGCGTCGGCTGGGTACTGACGCAAAAAAAGGTCGAGCTAGATGAGTCTTTTTTTGAAGCTATCTTTTTAAAGGCGAAAGCCAGTCGGCAATCTTATTTTAATCGATCGGATACAACGGCATTTCGGATTTTAAATGGCGAGGGAGATTCTTTTGGAGGTTTAACGATTGATTGGTATGCAGGGTATGTCGTTTTTTCTTGGTATAATGAAACGCTTTATATGCATAAAGATGAGTTGGTTCGAGCATTCCAAACAGCATACCCAGAAGTCAAAGGGGCTTATGAAAAAATCCGTTTTGCTTCGGACTTACCTGAGTCAATGCCTATTTATGGGGAAAGAGCGCCCGAACCCTTACTAATAAAAGAAAATGGCATTACCTATGCGACATATCTGAACGAAGGATTGATGACGGGAATTTTTCTAGATCAACGAGAAGTTCGCGGCAAGCTAGCTTCGGGATTCCTAAAAGGCAAATCCATCTTAAATATGTTTAGTTATACAGGTGCATTTTCTGTTGCTGCGGCAGTCGGTGGCGCAGGTGAGACGACTAGTGTTGACTTGGCCAATCGGAGCTTAGAGCTGACGAAGGAGCAATTTCAAGTCAATCATCTTTCAAGTGAAGAGCAGCATATTTATGTGATGGATACCTTTGAGTACTTTAAATACGCTAAGCGCAAAAATTTGTCGTATGATTGTATTGTGTTAGATCCGCCTAGTTTTGCGAGAAACAAAAAGAAAGTCTTTACCGTAGCAAAAAATTATGGCGAACTAATTGAGCAAAGTCTGGATATCCTGGCGCCAAATGGATGGTTAGTCGCTTCGACCAATGCAGCGAACGTCTCTTTAGAGAAATTCGAAAAGCAAATCGAGCAAGCCATCGCCAAAAAAGGCGTGAAGGTAAGAAAACAAACAAGTTTTGCTTTACCAAGTGATTTTAAAACAATACCGAAGTTTCCTGAAGGGAGCTACTTGAAGGTACTTTTCTATCAACGAATGGATTAGAATGGAGGAGACGTATGGTTACAGTGAAAGGAATTACTTTTGGAGAAGGTCGGGTCAAGTTGGCTGTACCATTAACGGCAAGTACTCAAGAAGAGTTGGTCAAACAAGCTGAACAGGCAGCACATTGTCCCGCGCAAGTCGTGGAATGGCGAGCAGATTATTTTGAAGATGTCCTGATTGATGAAAAACTGATTGAGACACTCACATTGATTCGCATGGAATTAGGAGAAAAAATCTTATTATTCACATTCCGTACCAAAGAGGAAGGCGGCCAACGCGAGCTTTCCCTAAAAGAATATGAACAGCTCTGTCTCCTCGTTGCCAAGTCTGATCGCATTGATTTATTAGACTTGGAATTGCATCGAGTGGAGTTTTTAGGTCGTGGCTTTGTTCAAACTATTAAGGCTGAAAAAGTGGCAATCATTATTAGTGCACATCATTTTGATCAAACACCGGCTGATGGCCAGCTAATGTTTCAGATTGGCATGATGAATCAATTCGGAGCAGATATCGGAAAAATCGCGACGATGCCAGCCAACTTACAAGATGTGCTGCGGATGATGAATGTTATTCAGCGAGTAAAAGGAATCAATCAGCTACCATTAGCAGTGATGTCCATGGGCGATTTAGGAAAAGTCACGCGCGTAGCTGGTGAGTTAATCGGCTCAGTCTTGAGCTTTGCATCACTGGACCAAACCTCTGCTCCAGGTCAAATTCCAATTGATATCATGGATGAATTTATAAAAGCGATGCAGATTGATTAGAGGAAGGTGAGTAGATTGGCAAAAAAGAAAGTTCCCAAAACAAATGCCATCCGACTAATTGAGCAAAAAAAAATACCTTATACGGAATATACGTATGAATGGTCGGAAAATCATATCAGTGCCAACGATGTAGCGGCTCAAATGGCTGGCAAAGCGGGCCAGATTTTTAAAACCTTGGTCGCAGTCGGCAATAAAACAGGTCCCATCGTCGCAGTGATTCCAGGCGATGAAGAAGTCGACTTGAAGAAATTAGCAAAAGAAAGTGGCAACAAAAAAGTTGAAATGCTTCACTTGAAAGATCTAGAAGAAACGACAGGCTACATTCGTGGTGGGTGTTCGCCTGTCGGAATGAAAAAATTATTTCCGACGTTTATCGACCAACGTGCGACGGAACTTTCTCTCATGATCGTATCCGCTGGTCGTAGAGGACTGCAAATGGAACTAAAACCGACTGACTTAGCGAAAGTCGTAAATGGAAAATTTGTTGCCATCGTCGCAACTGAGTAATAATAGTGCTTAGCTGAAACAGTTCAGCTAAATGCAAAAAGCCAAAGGTTGTTCTTCCAACTTTTGGCTTTTTGTCGTAGTTATTCGAATGTAGCAAAACTAGTCATGTCATTCGTGTTGGTAGCGCGAAGCAGCTCGTCATTCGGGAGCAATACACGCTACTTCAATGCGTTTAAAATTGAAAATAGGAAGCTTCTTGAGCCGCGTGTACACCAGCACTATGGCCAGTACAAAAAGCGGCAGTGATATTAAAGCCACCAGTGTAGCCATTCACGTCAACTAATTCTCCAGCAAAAAAGAGCCCGTTCTTCTTTTTACTTTCCATTGATTTTGGTTGGATTTCTTTCGTATTGACTCCACCACCAGTTACAAATGATTTTTCAATTGGCAGGGTCTTATTGACGCGAATTGGGAAGGCTTTCCATTTCTCGACAATCGATAGGATTTGAGCTTCAGCCAGCTGATTTGCGGGTGTATCGGCTAGGCCTAGCTGTTCTAAATAAAAGACCAATAACCGGTCTGGCAAAAAGGCAGCTAGTTCATTTTTGGCTGCTTTTTTTGATTGATGAAGCTTAGTGGTGATTGATTGAAGAAGCTCTTCTTTCGATCGTTCAGGGAAACAATCCAACACAACAGTCACGTCTGGCTGACTTTCCAGTAACTGATTAACGAAGGAAGAACAACGCAATGCTGCTGGACCAGAAAGGCCAAAGTGCGTAAACAATAGATCCATCTTATGTTCAGTCACAAGCTTCCCTTGATTGTCGAGTACTTGTAACAAACAATCCTGTAAAGAAATCCCTTGCAGCTCTTTGGAATGAATAAAGGCTTCGTCAGAAAGTAACGGTGACTCCGTCGCATAAAGTGGCGTAATTGTGTGACCGACTGATTTAGCAAAGCGATAGCCATCGCCAGTCGAGCCAGTCGAAGGATAGGTTTTGCCACCTGTTGTTAATATGACACAGGGAGCTTGAATGGTTTCAAACTCAGTCTTCACTCCCGTTATATGGTCGGCATCGAACAACAAAGATTTGACGGTTGTATTCGGCAGTAATGTCACGCCTAGCTGGGTGGCAGTTTCTACTAAGGTATCGACAATGGTTTTTGATTTATTTGTCACTGGGAACATCCGTCCGTGATCTTCTTCTTTCAAAGAAACGCCATGGCTTTCAAAAAAGTCCATCACATCGAAATTATTGAATTGTGAGAACGTACTGTAGAGAAATCGGCCATTGCCAGGGATATGACGAATCAGATCATCGACTTCACGATTATTTGTGACATTGCAACGTCCGCCACCAGTCATCAAAAGTTTCTTGCCGTATTTTTTATTTTTATCAATTAGGACAACTTTTGCACCTTGCTCGGCAGCAGCAATGCTAGCCATCATCCCACTTGTGCCACCACCGACAACAATGACATCATATTTTGTATTCATAGTTCCTCCATCAAAAGGTAACATTCCAATGTAGAAAAAGTATGCAACCTTGGTTATTTTTTGCTAATATATGCTAATATATATAGTATCAAAAAAAGGAGGAACTTACATGACAAATACAACTACAAATTATATTCAGAAAATTCAAACAAAAATTCACGAGAATGATCCCAACCAGCCTGAATTTTTACAAGCGGTGGATGAATTTCTTTCAACAATAACGCCTTTTTTAGAAGAGTATCCTGAAATTGAAGAACATAACTTACTAGCTGTTGTGACAGAGCCAGAGCGCTTGTTGCAATTTCGTGTCCCATGGCAAGATGATCAAGGAAGCTGGCAAGTCAATCGCGGCTACCGTATCCAATTTAACTCTGCCTTAGGACCATATAAAGGTGGCTTACGCTTCCATCACTCTGTTAACTTAAGTATTTTAAAATTTCTAGCTTTTGAGCAAATATTTAAGAATGCTTTGACCGGTCTACCAATTGGTGGTGGGAAAGGTGGAAGTGATTTTGATCCAAAAGGCAAATCAGATTCAGAAATCATGCGTTTTTGCCAAAGCTTCATGCTAGAACTAAGTAAACACATCGGTCCTAACTTAGATGTTCCTGCTGGGGATATTGGTGTCGGTGGTAGAGAGATTGGCTATCTTTTTGGTATGTACAAGCGTCTTCGTTCCTACGATGCAGGTGTCCTAACAGGGAAGCCGCTTGATTTCTGGGGAAGCTTAGCACGTACGGAAGCAACTGGCTATGGGGTTGTCTATTTTGTGAAGCATGTATTGGCCGATCAAGGACAATCATTTGCAAATAAAAAAGCCATCGTCTCTGGTAGTGGAAATGTTGCCATCTACGCAATTGAAAAGCTACAAGAATTAGGAGCGACTGTCGTAAGTTGTTCAGACTCAAATGGCTACATCATCGATGAAAGTGGTATCGATGTTGCCTTGCTAAAAGAAATCAAAGAAGTGAAGCGTGAACGCCTTACAGCGTATGCACAAGCAAAAGAAACGGCAACGTACTATGAAGGATCGGTCTGGGCGCATGAATTATCCGCTGAACTAGCCTTTCCTTGTGCGACACAAAATGAAATCGATGAAGAAGCTGCGAAGCGATTGGTAGCAAATGGTGTGAAGGTCGTTGCTGAAGGGGCAAATATGCCGGCTTCTCTTGAGGCTGCGAATTATTTTGTGGACAATGGGATTTATTACTGTCCAGGGAAGGCAGCGAATGCTGGCGGAGTTGCCGTATCTGCTTTAGAAATGAGTCAAAACTCTCAACGCTTGCAATGGACATTTGAAGAAGTCGATAGCCAACTAGATGGAATCATGAAAGACATCTATGAATCTTGTCGCGATACAGCAGAAAAGTACAATCAAAAAAATAATTACTTACTCGGTGCCAATGTTTCTGGTTTTGAAAAAGTTGCTAAGGCAATGCTTAGACAAGGACTTGTCTAGTTTGAGAGAATAGGCTCTATATCAATCTTTGCTTGCCATTTCACCAAAAAAAAAGTAAAGTTAAGGTGTAGTTAATTTATCTCATAGGAGGAAAAGAAATGACCCATATCTCATTTGATTATTCAAACGTTGCACCATTTATTAATGAACATGAATTAGGGTACATGCAAGGAATGGTTTCAGCAGCTGACAAAATGTTACGTGAAGGAACAGGACCTGGTAATGATTTTCGTGGATGGTTGACTTTACCAAAAGACTATGACAAAGAAGAATTTGCACGCATTAAAAAAGCAGCTCAAAAGATCCAAAAAGATTCAGATGTTCTTGTCGTTATCGGTATCGGGGGTTCTTACTTGGGTGCTCGTGCAGCGATTGAATTTTTGCATCATTCATTCTTCAATGTATTACCAAAAGCTGAAAGAAACTATCCGCAAATTTTCTTTGCAGGTAACTCGATTTCATCGACCTATTTAGCAGATTTAATTGAAGTCATTGGTGATCGTGACTTTTCAGTTAATGTGATCTCAAAATCAGGTACAACGACAGAACCAGCAATCGCATTCCGTGTCTTTAAAGAACGCTTGATTGAAAAGTATGGTAAAGAAGAAGCAAACAAACGCATCTATGCCACTACTGATAAAGCTCGTGGTGCAGTGAAAGTTGAAGCAGATGCAGAAGGTTGGGAAACATTTGTGATTCCTGATGATGTTGGTGGGCGCTTCTCAGTCTTGACAGCTGTTGGTTTATTACCGATTGCAGCAAGCGGAGCGGATATTGATGCGTTGATGCAAGGAGCGGCTGATGCTAGCGATGCCTACTCAAGTGATAAATTAGAAGAAAATGAAGCCTACCAATATGCTGCATTACGCAACATTCTTTACCGTAAAGGCAAAGTGACAGAATTATTGATTAATTATGAACCAGGTATGCAATACTTCTCTGAATGGTGGAAACAATTATACGGCGAATCAGAAGGAAAAGATCAAAAAGGAATCTATCCATCTAGTGCGAATTTCTCGACAGATTTGCATTCGCTTGGCCAATTCATTCAAGAAGGAAACCGCAACATTTTTGAAACAGTCGTTAAAGTGGAAAACCCACGCAAATCAGTCACAATTCCGACACAAGATGCTGATTTAGATGGTCTAGGGTATTTACAAGGAAAAGAAGTGGACTTTGTTAATACCAAAGCATTTGAGGGCGTTCTTTTAGCTCATACAGATGGTGGCGTACCAAACCTTTTAGTGAAAATCCCTACGATGGATGCCTATACGTTGGGTTACTTGATGTATTTCTTTGAAGTAGCAGTGGGTGTGTCAGGATACTTGAATGGTGTCAATCCATTTGATCAACCAGGGGTAGAAGCGTACAAAAAGAACATGTTTGCCCTACTAGGCAAACCAGGCTATGAAGAATTATCAAAAGAATTGAATGCACGCTTATAATTCGATGTTTTCGGATGCTATAGCAACGCATGCAATCAAATAATTGAAATTGAAGCATGACAAAGAACCGTCAATTTTGGCGGTTTTTTTGTACAGTCAAGTAAGAAACTGCACAAAAATAGCACATTGTATGTTTGAAAGAACACATCGATGCTTTAATCTGATCTAAATCAGATGAGAAGTTGTTGTGATATACTTAAAAATAGTTCTTTTTTTTGGCAACATATAGTGAAGGCAGAGATTGCTAGTCTGCAATGTCTAAACAAAAGAAGCGGGTGAGGTAAATGGGCTTTAAAATAAGAGTAGGAAATGAAAGTTTTGAATGGTTCGACCAAAAATTGGTTTGTTCTAGTCACGAAAAATGCAAGAGTTGATTGAATCGTTGAAAGATCATATTCCGACTGTAATCGCATTTCCGGATCTAATTGATTATGATGATGATTTGACAAACGGAAGAAATGCCTATTATGCGATTTTGGGATCTTTTAAGGAATGCGAAGTAGTAAAAAAACCAAGTGAAGACTTTTTAGGATATGGTTACGTAGAAGGAAGGATATATTAATGAAAATTTAAAGTGCATTCTTCATGGTGTGCTTTTTTGTAACAAAAAAAAAGGCCATTTTTAGCACTAGTCTAAAAACGGTCTTTATCGTTTGCTTTCGTCAGACTGTCCACAAGTCATTGTCAATCGAACCTCTCTTATTTGTCAGATTTTAAGTTCTTAATCGCATCTTCAATCGTTACGCCATATGCAAAGTGAGTTTCATCTTTGGCATCAATAGCTAAGAAAGCATTTTTGACAGAATCGAATGCAATTCGATACGTCATATTTGTTTTGGTAAATGTCATTTGTCATTCCTCCTTCTTTTTATAGATGGTGATTTTAACACCATCTATAATCTACCACTAACTCATTTTTTTTTCAAAAAAACCGTCTTTCGAGTATAAAAAATCTTAATCATTCAAAAAGTTAGCCAAATCCAAGGACAAAAAATGCTAATTTATCAGCATAAGAAACAGTTCGGATTGCGTTCTTTGCTTGGTTTAAATAGTCCATTCGATCAGTAATCACCCCATCGACGCCGTAGAGCATCATTCGTTCGATGGTACTCTTATCATTGGGCGTCCAGGCGTAGAGTTCTTTTCCACTGTTATGGACGAGTTGGACATATTTAGCAGTCAAAGATGTCATTTCCATCACAATGATATCTGCTTTTGTCTCAGGAGGACTCACTAGATTAAAGGGAGTAATATAACCTGTTTGGATAGTAGGTGCTTGTGTTTTTATTTGCTCGACGACATTATAATTTAAGGATTGCACTTGGTGATGGTCCTCTTCAATAATGGATTCGTATTTTTCTAAAAAGCGTTTGACCATTGCTTTAGGGTTATCTTGTTGCGTTTTTATTTCGATTAATAATTTTTGATTCAGAGATTGCGCTGCTTTTAAATAGTTATCAAATGTCGCAATTTTCCCCGTCTGACCATTTTCATGTAAGACCATTTTTTCGGCGGTCGCTAATGTACTTTTTTCAGGAACCAGTCGGCTATTTGCTAGGTGATTATAAGTGAAATCATGATAGACGATAAACTGATGATCACTGGTTTCCTGTATATCAATTTCAACGTAGTCTGGATGATACGATGTAGAAGTCTTAATTAAACTAGGAATTGTATTTTGAATTCCTTGGACATCCGAGACTCCGCGATGTGAGATGGTGACTGGATTGCTCAATGAAAAAGTAGTCAAATACGTGTAATTATAACTCAATGCTACAATGCTTGTCAGAATGCTGATGAGTAAAAGTAGATGCTTTGAAATAGCGGGTAGACTAGTCGAAATTGGTGTTACTTGTATCAGGTTCGGTAAACGATGATTTCTTTTCATAATCTCAACCATATAGAAAAAGCTACTAAATGTGGTTAAAATGAACGAAAAAAATAAAGTGATTTGTAAACAAAGCATAAAAAAGACAGCCGCATACAAAGTAAAATGTGGCCACGCATAGTCTAAATAAAACTGAAAAAAAGAAATAATCGACAAAATTAGGGTATTGACGACACTGATCAAGAAAAAAAGCAAACCAAAGCTACTTAGCATCAGTAAAAACGCATGCTTGGTTAATGTAAAACTTTCTCTGATAGCATCACGGACAGTTAGTTTATTTAAGATCAGCTCAGGTAAAACAAAAAAGAAGCGGTACCCTAAATACAAAAGTAAGAGATAAAGCAAACAAAAACTGATAACAAATAGCCAACGATTCGTAAAAATATAATCTAAGATAAAGGCAGGCAGTTGAACTTTGGCCAATAAGTCAGAGCGATAAACCAAAAAGCTAAAAGGTGAAAGTAAGATGACGTAGAACAAAAAGAAAACTAATACGGCCGGGTTTAGAAATCGGATTTGTTTTGAAGACAATACTACAAGCTGTTTTATGGACACAGGACGATGATTTGTAATGAAGTACATGCTATATAGTAAAAAAGAAAATTCAAAAAATAAAATGAGCAAAAATGTCAGAAACAAACAAATAAAGGCTATAAAAAGAAAGGGTTGCTTAGCCAAGGTATGTGGAAAAGTAGCAAGGCTAAAGTAATGTACATCTACCCGAGACAATAAAAATTTGGTTAAAAATGTTAGTCCAGGTATTGCGACGATTAGAATAAAGAAATGAGCTAATAATACGTCACGAATATAACTTGGACTATGTTTTAAAAACCGAATGGTCCATAAAAAATGATATTTGAGTTTTGACATAAAACATTCCTCCAAAATAAAAATACCTAGCCAGTGACAACGACATCCATCAAAGAAGCTTCTTTTGGAAAGACGTGGTCACTAGATAGGTATGTCAATGGTGTAATTTAACCAAGAAGACTTGAAAGAAAAGTACCGCCATAAATTAATGCTAGACTATACAAATAAATCGAGAAGGGCTTAGCTAAGAAAATAATAAGCGCATATCGCTTAAATGATATCGCTGTTAAACCAGCCATTAAACAAAGAGCATCATCTGGCGCAACTGGTAAAAAGATTGCCAAAGCAAAAAGTCTTTCAAATCTTTTTTCATTTGCTAACCAACCTGAATACTTTGTGTAGGTGTGATCACTAATCAAACTTAAAATAAATGGTTTACCATAGCGACGAGCAAGCAAGAAGATAATCAATGAGCCTACTGTAATACCGATATAATTGTAGAGGAAACCAGCATAAGGACCAAATATTAATACTCCTGCCGCAGTAGATATCCCACCAGGAATAATAGGGATGACTACTTGCAAAATCTGTATGAGAATAAAGATGATTGGCCCGGCGACAGTCGACGTACCCACGAGTCCTCTAAGAGATTGCATATCTTTAAAGACACCAAGATTATAGAAATAGATGGTCAAGGCTACTGAAAAGCCGATCCCTACTAGCGAGATAATATTCATAATACGTCGTGAAACGGCAACATTCATGCTCTTCATCTCCGTCCAATTCATTGTTTTCTTTATCATAAACAGAAAATTAAAAAAATGCCAGTATAGCAACTAGTATTTGCCGAACGATTTTGTAAGGTCTTATTAAAAAATAAAAAGTTACTTATCGCACTTTTTTCCTAAAGTGCCATTTAATTACAAGTTGTTCGACTAAATTAGTCATCATAAAGGCTGCTGCGATAGCTCCAGCAGTAATAATGACTGTCAACATACTTTGGAAGCCGTCAGCAGGATTACCTAACACAAACTCTCTTACTGCTTGATAAGCAGGTGCTCCTGGTACGAGCGGGACCAGACTGGGTACGATAAAAATAATCATCGGCATTTTTTTTCTCCTTGAAAAAAAGATACTTGCCAGTCCTATAAAGAAGGCTGCAAAAAAATTTGCAGAGCCGATTCCAAATGAATGGGCACGCAAGATGAGAAAAATCAACCAACTAATCATCCCTGCAATCCCAGAAGCATGCAGCGCTCTTCTAGGAATATTGGCTATAATGCCAAAGCCAATCGTACTAAAATAACTCAAAAGTGCCTGAATAATCCATTCCATTAAAGCAATCCTCCAAATAAAGTCAACGCAACCGCAATCCCGACTGCGATGGCTGATGCAACTATAATTGCTTCAGTACCTCTCGCTTGCCCACTTATGATATGGCCAGCAAGAATGTCACGAAAAGAATTGGTGATCGCTACGCCAGGGACAAGTGGCATCACGGCACCAATGATAATATGATCGGCATTCAGTCCGTGAAAGAAAAAACTTAACAAAATAGCAATAACACCGATAAGAAATGCGGAAAAAAACATATCAAAAAAGCGAAGTTCTATTTGTTTTTTTATGAAGATACTAATATAGAAGCCAAATGTACCCACAAAAAAAGTCGGCACAAACTCACTCCAAGTCCCACCAAATACATACATTAGGGTGCTACTTACTAGGCCAGCTCCGATTAATTGCAAATAAAATGGAAAAGAAGGGGTGTAACGATTGGCTTCTTTTAGTGATTGATTTAATGTATATAGATCAATTTTGTTTTCGGCAAACTCACGAGAAAGGCGATTAACTGAGACAACTTTTTCAAGATTGATTAAGCGATCACCGACACTTTCGATTTGGGTGAATTGTTTGTTCCGAAAACTCATAAATATACCAGTTGCTGTAACGTAACTGACACTTTCGGGTTCACCACCATTTCTGGCTATCCGATTCATCGTATCTTCCACACGATAAACTTCAGAACCATTCTCCATCATAATTCGTCCAGCTAAGAGACAGGTCTCCATTAATAACACGCGCGTATCCGACATGAAATCCTCTCCTTATTGTATTCGCTTCAGGTTACTTTAGTGTAACCTTAGTCAGGATTTACTACAAGATAGTTTTTTATTATTATCAGTTTACAAATAACAATTGCTTTTTTTAAAGTATCTTTTAAAATAGAAGTAAGAAAGTTCGTTTGATTATGCAGACAGGAGGGATAGTATGCGTCACAAAGTCTACACAAAAGAACAAATAATAAAAGCAGCACGTGAATTGGTTATTGAGAGTGGGTTCGAACACTTTACCGCTCGGAATATTGCGAGGAAAATGGGAGGATCAACTCAACCCATATACATGCATTTTAAAAGCATGAAAGAATTGAAGCTGACATTAATGGATTCTTTGCGACAAGAAATTGGCGTCGATCGTTCTCCTGTTGTTCAAAATGAACAAAAACTAGTAGATGATTTGAATGGGTACATCGCTTTTGGACAAAAAAATCCCCAATTATTCAAAGCTCTATTTTTTGATGATAGTGGCTTAGGGGAACTTGTCTATCAGCAATCTTTGGCATATTGCAATGGCAGTGATAGTCAGGAAGAGACAAACAAAGAATCTTTCCCTGCTGATCAGGCCAAGCGCCACCATGATTACTTGTGGTCAGTCGCGACGGGGATAACTTTATTGACAAACTCTGGCTTAATCGAGCTTACAGATGACGCACAACAAAAACTATTGAATCAATTTTTAAATGTGCTACGTCTTTCTGAATAAAATAGAAACATGCAAAGGTTCATAAACGATTGATCTTCGACAGTGCCCTATGAAAAAGCCTTGACTTTTATCATTAAAAAGAACAAAATATTACTCATGGAGAGTTGGCAGAGTGGTAATGCACTGGACTCGAAATCCAGCGAGCCGCGTTAAGTGGTGCACGGGTTCAAATCCCGTACTCTCCTTTACAGTAATGTTTTCTGGCGAACTAATTGTTCGCTATTTTTCTTGGGTAGATCTAAGCAAAAAGGTAGACAGTTGAATTTTTCATATGCTATCGTTTAAAAAAAGGAGCGATAAGCGATGAAAAAAGAAGAAATTATTGAGAAAGTTAAAGAACTAGCCAACGAAGGAAATGTGGAAAAAGCAAAATTATTTCTAGAAGAACACAAAGATTCTTTAGGAGGCTACTACGATAAAGCCAAAGCAGCCCTTGAAAGTAATAGTGGTGTCGAAGGGTTACTAAACAAAGTAAAAGGATTTTTTAATTAATAGATTTATTTTGCTTTTGTTCAATTCTCAGGATTGAACAAAAGCTTTTTTCTTTTTTACTAGCCTTAGATTTTATGTATAATAAAGACAATGAGTAAAAAAGGGGATGCCTTGCATGAATGAATACAATCTCTTATTTTGTATCGATGGTTCGTATATTGATCAGCTAAAAACGACTTTGCTTTCATTAAGAAAAACAAGTAAACCTGAGTCTAAAATTCATGTGTATATCATGATGAAAGATTCGTTAAGTGGATTGGATGCATTAATCAGCTATTGTCAAAATCTTAAGCTTACTTGTCATCCTATTGCGATGGCAAACAATGAGTTTCAAGGTGCGCCCGTTTCCGAGCGCTATCCAGAGACGATTTATTATCGCTTGTTGGCACAAGAATATCTACCGCAAGACTTAGATCGCGTTTTGTATCTTGATGCGGACATTCTTTGTATTAATGAGTGGCAATCATTGTTCGAAATGGATATGAACGATCAATTGTATGCAGCGTGTAGCCATTCCAAGCTAACCAATTTGACGAATGTGATTAACAAAGTACGTCTGAAAACATATGAGTCAGAAGGATACTTTAATTCAGGAGTCTTGCTGATGAATTTGCCTTTACTTAGACAAGAAGTGAAACGAACGGCAATTTATCAGTTTATTAATGAAAATACATACAATTTATTGTTGCCAGATCAAGATGTGTTAAATGCTTTATATGGCGAACGGATTCTTTCATTACCAGATGAAGTGTACAATTACGATGTCCGAAAGAAAACGACCTATGAGTTCTTAAGCAAAGGGGAGTGGACGATGGACTGGGTACTTGATCACACCGTTTTTTTACATTTTTGTGGCAAAGAAAAACCATGGAACGAGAGCTATACAGGAAGATTTTCAAGTCTCTATAAATATTTTGCCAAACAATCAAGAGAAATAGTGGAGGAGTAGCATGAAAATAGCTGTGATGGGGTATAGCGGCAGTGGGAAATCGACATTAGCTAGCTTTTTTGCCAAAAAGGAAGAGTTACCACTTTTGCATTTAGATCAAGTAAATTTTGTCGACAATTGGCAGGAGAGAGAAGGTGCGGCGTCAAAAGAAATCGTCGAGCAGTTCCTAACTCAAAAAAATTGGGTGATTGATGGCAATTATCGGAGATTTTCCCACGATCAGCGACTTGCTGATGCGGACAAAATTTACCTACTTTTATTTTCGAGATGGCGTTGCCTTATGCGTGTGTTAAAGCGAACGATGATTTACTTTCGTAAAAATCGACCAGACATGGCCGCAAACTGTCCAGAAATGCTAGATGGGGATTTTTTACTATGGATTCTCTATTATGGTCGTTCCAAAGAAAAACAAGCCAGCTTTCAAAAAATCAGTGAGCAGTACGCAGATAAAGTAGTCATCATTCGAAATCAAAAAGAATTGGATAAAGTCTATCAACAACAAAAACCGTGAACGATCAAATTATCGTTCACGGTTTTTTTATAGAGCTAGATAGCTTTCTAAATAGTCAGCTAATCCATCTTCATCATTTGTTCTTTCAGTTATATCGTTGGCATAGGATTTTAGTTGGTCGGTACCGTTTTTCATTGCGACACCCCAACCGGCATAATCCAAAAGTTCTACATCATTATGCTCATCACCAAATGCGATGACGTCCTTTTGTGCGATGCCCAATGATCTGGCGATAATATCGACACCCATGGCTTTTTGTACACCCTTTGGTACGACTTCTAAAATGGCATTTGGCCCACCCCACGTACGTACATCAATATCATCTTTGAATTCGCTCATCAAGCGGGCAGAAGTTGTCGCTGCGTACTCATGCGTTGTTTTTAAGAGTAGCGATGTTGGATCGTTTGAGAGATTTTTCATAAGATTTGCGGATAAGATACGATCGGTTGCAAAAAATTGCGGTTCAATACCATCGATACGATCGACATAAAATGATTCACGGTTTTCTGCAGCGATGAAATCTAAGTTCAACGCTTGTTTTTGTTCCAGTATAGAAAATGCGATTTCTTTTTTAATGGAAAGTTCTTTTTCATATGCCCATTCTTTATTTGGTAAATGGACTAGGGCACCATTAAAATTAACCATCGGAGAAGTCAAGTTCAGCTGTTGATAAAATTGAGCGCTCATGCGATAAGGACGACCTGTTGCGATACTTACGACATTACCTGCAGCAATCGCTTTTTGCAAAACAGCTTCAGTTCGTTTGGTTATATGAGAGTGAGCATTTAAGGTTGTGCCATCTAAATCAATGGCGATTAGTTTTTTTGTCATGTTCGTTCCCCTTTCTCGTCAAACCGACGCCAATTCAGTGTAACATAATTCACAAAAATAACAAATTATGGAGAAAACAGTAAAGTTGTTAAACACGAACAATAAAAACTGTTTTATTTTTTTTTGTAAATAAATACTTGTAAATGATTGGTAGCTTATTTATAATCACTAAATGTAGAAGGTAATAACGAATGATTTTTGATTTTTCGGCAATGTTTGTTTGTGTTTTTAATTTAATAAAATAGGAGTGAAAAAAATGGAAAAGTTTTTCAAATTAAAGGAAAACAACACAACGGTATCAACTGAGGTAATGGCTGGTTTGACAACGTTCTTTGCGATGAGCTACATTTTGTTTGTTAACCCAAACATCCTTTCAGCAACAGGGATGCCTTTTCAAGCGGTGTTCTTAGCGACAATTATTTCAGCAATTATTGGTACGTTAGTTATGGGGTTATTCGCGAACGTTCCTTATGCTCAGGCACCAGGTATGGGGTTGAATGCGTTCTTTACATTTACTGTCGTGCTTGGTCTAGGGTATAAGTGGCAAGAAGCATTAGCGATGGTTTTCATTTGTGGATTAATTAATATCTTTATTACAGTAACAAAAATTCGAAAATTAATTATCTATTCAATACCAGAAAGTTTGCAACACGCAATTAGTGGTGGGATTGGGATCTTTATTGCCTATGTCGGACTTAAAAATGCCAATCTATTAAACTTTAGTGCTGACTCGGCAACGATTACTAGTTCAGTAGTCAAAGATGGTGCAGCGACAAATGTCTCGATGAATGGTGGCGTAGTTCCAGCTTTGGCAAATTTTAACAATGCTCCCGTTCTTTTGGCAATTATTGGTTTAGCATTGATGGCTGTCTTAGTTGTATTAAATATTCGCGGAGCAGTAATTATTGGGATCTTAGGGACAACAGTTATTGGTATTTTTATGGGAGTCGTAGATTTGAGTGCAATTGATTGGCACGCCAATTCTTTGTCTAGTTCATTTAAAGATTTAGGGACAACATTTGGTGCAGCTTTTGGGGAGCAAGGGATGCAGTCATTGTTTAGCAATGCATCAAAAATCCCGCAAGTGTTGATGACCATTATTGCTTTTAGTCTTTCGGATACATTTGATACGATTGGTACTTTTATTGGTACTGGCCGCCGTACAGGCATCTTTTCAAAAGAGGATGAAGATGCATTGGAAGATAGCAAAGGCTTCAATACGAAAATGGACAAAGCGTTATTTGCTGATGCTATTGCGACTTCTATCGGTGCCGTCTTTGGAACATCTAACACCACGACATATGTGGAGTCAGCTGCTGGAATTGGTGCCGGTGGACGGACTGGTTTGACATCGGTCGTTGTTGCAGGATTGTTTGCTATTAGTAGTTTCTTTTCTCCATTGATTTCAGTCGTGCCAAGTCAAGCGACTGCGCCTGCTTTGATATTAGTAGGGGTCATGATGATGGCTTCATTCAAAGATATTAATTGGGTTGATTTAGAAGAAGCACTGCCAGCATTTTTTGCCTCAGTGTTTATGGGTCTATGCTATAGCATCTCATACGGTATCGCAGCTGGATTTATTTTCTACGCAATTGTCAAAGTAGCGAAAGGGAAAGCCAAAGAAGTATCTATTATCTTATGGATTGTTGATGCATTATTTATCTTGAACTTCTTGATTTTAGCTATATTGTAAGAAGGCTTACTGGATTTCCTATCACTCTCACTTATTGAGTCATTTCAATAAGTGAGAGTTTTTTGTTGAAGAAGCTTTCTAATTTAGTGTTTTAAGTACATCAACTCGGCTGAATTTATTTGAAGTATAGGCATTTATTCAGTTTTTTATATTTCTATTTTTCCAAAAATAGTCTATAGTGGATGGGAAAGAAGGTTTGTCTATGAGAGTTGACTGGAAACGAAATTTATATATTTCTTGGATTGGATGTTTTTTTACCGGTGCAAGTTTTAGTTTGGTGATGCCGTTCTTGCCACTGTATATCGAGGAATTGGGCGCACCGAAAAGTCAAGTCGAGTTTTTTGCGGGAATGGCACTATCTATTACTGCGTTAGCTGCAGCAATTGTTGCACCACTTTGGGGAAATCTCGCTGATCAAAAAGGTCGGCGATTAATGATGATTCGTGCCTCAGCGGGAATGACGCTGACAATGGGTTCTTTAGCATTTGTACCAAATGTTTATTGGTTACTTATTATGAGATTTTTGAACGGAGTATTATCCGGATACATACCAAATGCGACCGCACTCATTGCTTCGCAAGCCCCTAAGGAAAAGAGTGGTTGGGCACTTGGAACTTTGGCTACTGGAGCCATCGCTGGAAATTTGATTGGCCCTTCACTAGGTGGGTTATTGGCAGAGTTATTTGGTATGAGAAGTGTGTTTATGATTACGGGAGCCGTTTTATTCATCACATTGCTGCTAACAATATTTCTGGTGAAAGAGGATTTCCAACCAATTGAGAAGCAACACATGGTCCCAATGGTAGATATCTTCAAACAAATGAAAAATGTACAAATTATTTTCGGTCTGTTTGTAACTTCGCTTATATTGCAACTTGGCGTAACGAGTATTAGCCCTATCTTAACCTTATATATTCGCGAATTAAGTGGTGATGGAAAAAACGTGTTGCTTTCAAGTGGAATTATTGTCTCAGTAGTGGGTGTATCTGCAATGATTTCTTCGCCGATTTTAGGGCGCTTAGGAGATCGGATTGGGAATCATAAAGTATTACTGGGAGGTCTTATCTTTTCGTTGCTTTGCTTTATTCCGATGGGGTTTGTCCAAAATCCATTTCAGTTAGGTGTTTTGCGGTTTCTACTAGGTTTTTCAACCGGTGCATTGATGCCTTCGATTAATACCTTGATTAGCAAAATCACTCCGGTCGAAGGGGTCAGTCGTATGTATAGCTACAATCAAATGTTTAATAACTTTGGCCAAGTCATTGGGCCAATGATTGGTTCAACAGTTGCCTATCATATGGGATACAGGTCAGTCTTTTGGGTGACTAGCATCTTTGTCGCTGTGAATATCTGTCTGTCTTTACTAAATTTCAGAAAAGGTGTCGACTATAGCCTTTGAAAAAATAAAAAAACCAGTTACAATTAACGTAACTGGTTTTTGTTATCCTATTATTTCGCTTTCGTGTCTGTTTGACCAGCCGTTCCAACTTCGCTGAAGACGACAATGACAGTAGCTACAATAATAGATAGAACGAAACTCGTTTGGAAGTGGAAAGTAGCACTCATTAAAGAGCTACCTAAGTACCCAACGACTTGTCCTAAAATAATTGTCCAAAAAAATGTCACAAAATAGCGCACGTCTATTCCTTCTTTCGTGATCGATTTTGTCTTTAGTGTAACACATTTTTTTTGCTTGTAAAGAAGGGCAACCATTTGGATTGAGATAAATGAACGACGGAGGTACAAAATGTATATTCCTTTAGCTACCAAATCGGCCTATTCGTTACTTGAAAGTACGATTAGATTGCCGCAATACGTGCAAAAAGCACATGAGTATCATTATGAGGCGTTAGGACTAATGGATCATAATACTTTACATGGTACGATTGAATTTTATCAATTATGCCAAAAAGCGAAAATAAAACCAATTATAGGCTTGCTTTTGGATATTTCATTTGCAGATGAAACGTCGTACCCGTTTTATTTTGTTGCTAAGTCCTTTGCTGGGTATCAACAACTAATGGAGTTGTCTACCAAAAAGATGCTAGGGGAGTCGCCTATCATGCAAGAGGAGCAACGCATGACGGATGTTGCCATCTTGATACCAAAAGAGACAGCTCAAACAACCGCATTTTCCGCACTTTTGGAGAATAAGCATTCTTGGCTTAGTATGAATGTAACGGATGTATTCTTTTGTGTTACGCCTACTAATCTAGGTGAAGAAGATTTTTATTCTTATCAAAAGAAAATGAAAGATCTTGGGATGCGTCCGATTGCCTGTCAAGAGACGGTAGCCATGGATAAATCAGAAAATACGGCGATTGAGGTAGTCGCGCACATTAAAGACGGCTCGACCTTTGATTGGCGTTCAAGTGCGGTAAATGAAAAAGCTATTGGTGTGTTACGTCCTGCAGAAGAAATGGACCAAGCGTTTCAAAAATGCCCAGAAGCTCTTGAAGAATTGGCTAAATTAGTAGTATTATGTCAGCTTGAGTTACCATTGCATCAAGTATTATTGCCTAAATATCCCGTACCAAACGGAGAGTCGGCCAAGGACTACTTAGCGTATTTGTGCAAGCAAGGCCTAGCGTCTCGTCAAATAGCGCATACGAGTACCTATCAGCGACGGCTTGATTATGAATTACGTATTATCCATCAAATGGGATTTGATGACTACTTTTTAATTGTCTGGGATATTATGAATTTTGCTCATGAACAAAATATCGTGACAGGGGCGGGACGGGGCTCAGCAGCGGGTTCATTGGTTTCATATTTATTGTCTATCACTGAGATTGACCCGATCGATGCAGACTTATTGTTTGAGCGTTTCTTAAATCCAGAGCGGTATACCATGCCGGATATTGATTTAGACATTCCGGACAATCGGCGGGACGTTATTCTTCATTATGTAAAAGAAAAATATGGAGCTGACTACGTGGCTCAAATTGCAACATTCGGTACAATGGCGGCAAAAATGGTCTTGCGTGACGTTGCCCGAACATTTGGACTATCCCAAAGTGAGATGAATCGTTGGTCTAAAGCAATCCCTAATCAACTAAAAATCACATTAAAAGAAGCCTATCAGACATCAAAATCTTTAAGAGAATTGGTTGAAATGAATGAAAAAAATAGGCTGCTTTTTCAGATTGCCAGTCAATTAGAGGGCCTGCCGCGCCATGTCTCTACCCACGCGGCGGGTGTCGTAATTAGCGATACCAATCTAAGAAAGCTAGTTCCCTTACAAGCTGGATCTGGTGAATTATATTTGACGCAGTTTGCTATGAATGATGTGGAAACAGTTGGGTTATTAAAAATGGATTTTCTTGGTTTGCGTAATTTATCTATCATTGATGACACGCTAGAAGGAATCTATTATCAAATGAAGCAATGCTTTACACAGGCGATGATTCCTAAAAATGACAAGCAGACGTATGAGTTGTTTCAACGTGGCGAGACAGTTGGTGTGTTTCAGTTTGAGTCTGCGGGTATACGCAAGGTACTACGTGACGTACGTCCAGCAAATTTAGAGGAGCTGGCTGCGGTGAATGCCTTGTATCGACCAGGTCCGATGAAAATGATTGACGCATATGTTAAGCGCAAAAATGGACTCGAGAAAAGTACCTATCTCGATCAATCGTTGACTCCAATTTTAAGAAGTACGTATGGCATCATGGTCTATCAGGAACAAGTCATGCAAGTTGCTTCTATGATGGGTGGATTCTCGTTAGGTGAGGCAGACATACTCAGAAGAGCAATCAGCAAGAAGAAGCGTGCAGTATTAGATGAGCAGCGTGAAAAATTTTATCAAGGTGCGCAAACGAAAGGTTACGATCGAAAAATAGCCGAGGCGACATATCAATACATCGAGCGTTTTGCGGATTACGGTTTTAACCGATCTCACGCTTTCGCCTATTCGGAAATTGCTTATCAAATGGCGTACTTAAAGACTCACTATCCACTACCGTTCTATCGAGCTTTGCTGCAATCGGTTCAAGGGAACGCTTCTAAAATGAGAGAATATATTAGCGAAGCGAAGCGTCAAGGTGTTGTATTTTTAGCACCGTCAATTAATGCAAGCTATAGTGGTTTTTCAATTGAGTCGAGTGAAGGGATTCGCTTTGGTCTTGCTAGCATCAAAGGGCTGCGTAAGGATTTTACTCAAGCAGTGATTCGAGAAAGAAAAGAGCGCGGACCATTCAAATCGATGGATCATTTTCTCTTACGACTTAATCAGCTGAACCCAAAATATATAAAAAAAGAAATACTTGAGCCATTGGTAGAAGTGGGAGCATTTGACACGATTGAGCCCAATCGTAAACAGTTGCTCCAAGAACTAGAAGGGAAAAGGCAAAATCTAGCGTTTAGTGGTGGAAGTATGGATATGTTGGCGTTAATGCCGCTAAAAACGACGGAAGTAGTCGATTTCACCTTGCCTGAAAAATTGACCTTTGAGGAAAATTTATTAGGAGTCTATGTCTCGGGTCATCCTATCCAAGAATATGATGATCTAAGGAGAAAATGGCAGACAACGCAACTTAGCGATCTCGTTCCTGGGACGACAGTTCTTTTATTAGGGTACTTAAAAAATATTCGAGAAATTCGTACAAAAAAAGGTGAAAAAATGGCCTTTTTAGATATTATGGATCTGGGTGCGGAGCGGAGTGTTACTCTGTTTCCTGAGCTATATCGCAGAGTCCAGCGCGATCTACTTCTTGAACATGTCTATCTTATTGAGGGGAAAGTCGAAACTAGTCGGTACAATGGTGAGGTTCAACTCCTCGCTCAAAAACTACAATTAGCTGCGAGTATCAGAAAGGATACAAGTGACTTGACTTGTTATTTGAAAATAGACAAGCATCACGAAGAAATTAGTATTTTAAATCAATTGTCTGATATTATTAAAGAGTATTCAGGTGAGTGTTTTGTTATTTTATACTATGAATCTGAAAAAAAACAGAAAAGATTGCCAGCTGATTTGAAGATCAAAAACAATAGCAAAGTAGCGGGACTACTAGAGAAATTGTTGGGAAAAGAAAATGTAATTTTCAAATAATGTTTACATTTCCTTGTAAAACGTTAAAATTTTCACGTTATTTCAAGACAACACCTAATAAAAATGGTAAAATATCAGTTGTGGATAACACAAAATTACTGTGTTTTAAGTAGACAAAAATAAATAATGAGGTGAATGTGTAAATGAAACGCATTGGGATTTTAACAAGTGGTGGCGATGCACCTGGTATGAATGCGGCGATTCGCGCAGTGACTCGTAAAGCAATTTACGAAGGTATGGAAGTTTATGGGATTAATTATGGGTATGCGGGCTTAGTTGCTGGTGATATTCGTAGATTGGATGTCGCGGATGTTGGTGACAAAGTTCAACGTGGAGGAACATTTTTATACTCTGCACGTTATCCAGAGTTTGCAACAGAAGAAGGTCAATTAAAAGGTATCGAACAACTGAAAAAATTTGGCATTGAAGGTTTAGTTGTTATTGGTGGCGATGGCTCTTATCATGGGGCGATGGCATTAACAAAACGTGGCTATCCGGCTGTCGGAATTCCGGGAACGATTGATAATGATATTCCAGGTACAGATTTTACAGTTGGTTTTGACACAGCAATTAATACCGTTTTGGATGCAATTGACCGTATTCGCGATACTGCTACTTCGCATGTACGTACGTTTGTTATCGAAGTGATGGGCCGAAATGCCGGTGATATTGCGCTTTGGTCTGGTGTAGCAGGTGGAGCAGATGAAATCATCATTCCAGAACACGACTTTGATATTAAAGAAGTGGCTAAACGCATTCAAGCTGGTCGAGATAGAGGGAAAAAACATTGCCTGATCGTGTTAGCAGAAGGTGTTATGGGTGGAAATGAGTTTGCTGAATTGTTGTCACAATACGGTGATTTCCACACTCGTGTGTCAATTTTAGGACATATCGTTCGTGGTGGATCGCCAAGTGCGCGTGACCGTGTGCTAGCTAGTAAGTTTGGCGGATACGCTGTTGACTTGCTGAAAGAAGGCAAAGGTGGTTTGTGTATCGGGATTGAAGATAACAAAGTAGTGGCTGCTGATATTATTGATACACTAGAAAATAATAAGCACAAGCCAGATCTTTCACTGTACCATTTGAATAAAGAATTATCATTCTAATCTTAGCAAAAACGGCATAAAAGCCATTTTAATAAATGAAGAGGAGCATATTTTTCCATGAAAAAAACAAAAATTGTTAGTACCTTAGGACCAGCAAGTAACACACTTGACATCATCACTCAATTAATCGAATCAGGTGCCAATGTGTTCCGTTTCAATTTCTCTCATGGCGATCATGAAGAGCAATTAGCACGCATGACTCTAGTACGTGAAGCAGTGAAAAATGTTGGTAAAGACGTTGCCATTTTATTGGATACTAAAGGGGCAGAAATCCGTACCACTGTTCAAGCAACTGAAAGTGGAAAATTAGCATTTGAAATCGGCGATGTTGTACGTATTTCAATGGACGCTTCTTTAGAAGGAACCAAAGAAAAAATTGCCGTTACTTACCCAGGTTTATATGATGATGTAATCGTCGGTGGTCATGTTTTATTCGATGATGGTTTAATCGACATGCAAATTACTGAAAAAGATGATGTAAATAAAGAGTTAGTGACTGTTGTAAAAAATGCGGGTCTTCTTGGATCACGTAAAGGTGTGAATGCACCAGGTGTTTCAATTAGCCTACCAGGTATTACTGAAAAAGATGCTGAAGATATCCGTTTTGGTTGTGACAATGACATTGACTTTATCGCTGCAAGTTTTGTTCGTAAAGCACAAGACGTTCTTGATATTCGTGAAATTTTAGAAGAAAAGAATATGACTCACGTTCAAATCTTCTCTAAAATCGAATCACAAGAAGGTATTGACAATATTGATGAAATCTTAAAAGTTTCAGATGGTATCATGGTTGCTCGTGGAGACATGGGTGTTGAAATCCCAGCTGAATTTGTACCAATGGTTCAAAAAAATATCATCAAAAAATGTAATGCAGCAGGTAAAGCAGTTATCACTGCAACTCAAATGTTAGAATCAATGCAACACAACCCACGTCCAACACGTGCTGAAGCTTCTGACGTTGCCAATGCTGTCTTTGATGGTACAGACGCGACAATGCTTTCTGGTGAATCTGCAAATGGTGAATACCCAGTAGAAGCAGTTTCTACAATGGCTCGTATTGATATTGAAGCTGAAAAAGCCCTAAATAACTTAGGAACTTTCCAAATCAACCAATTCGACAAAACTGATGTAACAGAAACAATTGGTTTATCAGTTGCCCGTGCAGCGAAAAACTTAAATGTTAAGTGTATCGTTGCTGCGACTGAATCAGGTCATACTGCAAAAATGATTTCTAAATACCGTCCAGATGCAGATATCTTGGCTGTAACGTTTGACGAAAAAACAAAACGTGGTTTGATGTTAAACTGGGGTGTTTATCCAACAGTTACTGAAAAACCAAAAACAACCGATGAAATGTTTGAATTAGCTACGAAAAAAGCAGTTGAATTAGGCTTTGCTAAAGAAGGCGATTTGATCATCATTACTGCAGGTGTTCCAGTAGGGGAAAGAGGAACAACTAACGTAATGAAAGTTCAATTAATCGGTTCAAAATTAATTGAAGCTCAAGGTGTTGGTGAACGTGCAGTTGTTGCTAATGCTGTCGTAGCGAAAAATGCTGAAGATGCGATTGCGAAAGCACAAGACGGTATGGTATTAGTTGTACCAACTACTGATAAAGAATACATGCCAGCAATTGATAAAGCTGCAGCATTAGTAGTAGAAGATGGCGGATTGACTTCGCACGCTGCTGTAGTTGGTATTGCAAAAGATCTACCAGTGATTGTAGGTGCAAAAGGCGCAACCAATACAATCAAAGACGGTGAATTGATTACTGTAGATTCTCGTCGTGGTATTGTTTATCGTGGCGAAACAACAGCTATCTAATTTTAGCTAGTCAAGGCCCCTTTATAAGGAATTGGTACAGCAATGTTGATTCAATAATTGTTGGATAAATCCTTATTTAGGGGTTTATTTTATGGGTGTCAAGAAAAATACATTGACAAACATATTTATGCTCCGTATAATAATCTTTGTTGCTTAAGAGGTGATAAATAATGAAATGGTCATTGTTAGAATTATCAAAATACAAAAATGATTCACTGTCCTTCGATACATCACTTGACGTGACGGATCGATTGAGACAAAAAGAATCGATGATCCTGGATGCGACGCCTGTACAAGTGAAAGGTACACTGACAGTCGAAGCGGATTCCTATTTGCTATTCTATCAGGCAGAGACGGTATTGACCTTACCCTCTACACGGTCATTAGAACCAGTAGATGTGCCAATAGTTATCCAAATAGATGAATTATTTATGACTCCTGAACAATTTCGTGAAAACAAAGATAAGGTTCAAGAGCAAGAAGTTTTTCTTCTTGACGCTCAAACGATTGATTTAAGTGAATCCATCGTTGATAACATTGTCTTAGCTACTCCTCTACAAGTCTTAACGGAAGAGGAGCGGAATGGAAAAGATTTACCATCTGGAGAAGGCTGGAAGGTTTTATCTGAGGATGAGTATGAATCAATGGTTCAAGAGGAGCAACAACAAAAAATTGATCCTCGTCTTGCTAAATTATCAGATTTCTATTCTGATGAGGATAAGTAAGATTGGAATAAATTGCAACTCTATAGTTGTTTGACAAATTAAGGAGGTGTAAGACATGGCAGTACCAGCTAGAAAGACTTCAAAAGCAAAAAAAGCGAAACGCCGTACACACTACAAGTTAACAATCAATGGTTTAAATGAATGTTCAAACTGTGGTGAAATGAAAAAAAGCCATCACGTATGTGCAAATTGCGGACATTACGATGGAAAAGATGTAACTTCAAAAGAAGCATAATTCATTTTTAGAAATGAATATAAAAACCAAGGCTAACCATGGAGCCTTGGTTTTTTTTCTGAAAAAATGAAATTGAGAAAGAAGAGTTTCATAAAGCTCTTATTTACGATATAATATACTAGAGTATCAACGAAGAAAATCGTATTAGGAGGAGTATGCATGACAAAACAGCAAATTGGCGTTGTTGGAATGGCTGTAATGGGAAAAAACTTAGCACTAAATATTGAAAGCCGCGGGTATTCCGTTGCATTATACAATCGTACCGTTTCTAAAACAGAGGCCGTTGTCGAAGAACACCCAGATAAAAATTTAAAAGCAACTTATAGCGTGGAAGAATTTGTCGATTCAATTGAAAAACCTCGACGTATTGTTCTGATGGTACAAGCGGGCAAAGGGACTGATGCTACAATTCAATCATTGCTACCTCATCTAGATAAAGGAGATGTTCTCATCGATGGTGGGAATACATTCTTTAAAGATACGATTCGCCGTAGTGAAGCCTTGGCTGACTCAGGAATTAATTTTATCGGAACAGGCGTATCTGGTGGTGAAGAGGGCGCGTTAAAAGGACCTTCAATCATGCCGGGTGGACAAAAAGAAGCTTACGAACTTGTAGCTCCAATTTTGGAACAAATCTCTGCTAAGTCTGAAGACGGTGAACCTTGTGTTACCTATATTGGCCCGAATGGTGCAGGACACTATGTAAAAATGGTGCATAATGGGATCGAATATGGTGATATGCAGCTGATTGCTGAGTCGTATGACTTGATGAAAAATATTTTAGGACTATCTGTTGAAGAGATGGCAGATATTTTTAAAGAGTGGAACAAAGGGGAATTGGACAGTTTCCTAATTGAAATCACGGCAGATATCTTAACAAGAAAAGATGACTTAGGAACTGGTAAACCAATCGTTGATGTCATTTTAGATGCTGCCGGCAATAAAGGAACGGGTAAATGGACAAGCCAAAGTGCGCTTGATTTAGGTGTGCCGTTACCGTTGATTACTGAATCAGTCTTTGCTCGTTATATTTCTGCTTACAAAGAAGAAAGAGTTGCTGCAAGTGCTATTTTAGCAAAACCAGAGTACAGCTACACAGGAGACAAAGCGGAATTAATTGAAAAAATCCGTGAAGCTTTATACTTCAGCAAAATTATGAGCTATGCGCAAGGATTTGCTCAACTAAGAAAAGCTTCTAAAGAATATGAGTGGGATTTGCCATTTGGAGAGATTGCTAAGATTTGGCGTGCTGGTTGTATCATTCGTGCTCGTTTCTTGCAAAAAATTACTGATGCGTATGAAACGAATGCAGATATCGAAAACTTGTTAGTTGATGACTACTTTAACGATATTACGAAAAAATATCACCAAGCAGTTCGTGACGTAGTATCTATTGCTGTTCAAGCGGGTGTGCCTGTACCGACATTCTCATCAGCAATTGCGTACTTCGATTCATACCGTTCAGATCGTTTGCCTGCTAATTTAATTCAAGCACAACGAGATTATTTTGGTGCTCATACGTATGAGCGTACAGACCGTGAGGGAATTTTCCACTATTCTTGGTACGACGAACAATAAGAACTACTTGAAAAGAGATGCTGCAGGTCAAAATGATTTGCAGTGATTCTCTTTTTTTATTGTTAAGTTCATGTTAAAATCGGATTGTTGTATGGATAAAAAGTGTTTTCAAATAGAAAGGGACAAGTAAATAAATGAGTAGGGTATTAATTATAGAAGACGAGAAAAATCTCGCTCGTTTTGTTGAATTAGAGTTAAAACATGAAGGGTATACCACCGACGTACATTATAATGGACGAACGGGATTAGATGCTGCCTTGAATAATGAATGGGATGCAATTTTACTTGACTTGATGTTACCAGAATTAAACGGATTAGAAGTATGCCGTCGTATTCGACAAGTAAAAAACACACCAATCATTATGATGACAGCAAGAGATTCTGTTATTGATCGAGTATCTGGTTTAGACCATGGTGCCGATGATTATATTGTAAAACCATTTGCAATTGAAGAATTACTCGCACGCTTACGAGCATTGCTTCGACGCATTGATATCGAGAGTGACAAAAATATTTCGAAGCAAACTACCATTACTTACCGCGATTTAACGATTGAAAAAGAAAATCGTATTGTTCGTCGAGGTAGCGAAGTCATCGAATTAACTAAGCGAGAATACGAATTGCTATTGACCTTGATGGAAAGCGTCAACGTTGTATTAGCTCGAGATGTATTGCTCAATAAAGTATGGGGTTATGAGACTGAAGTTGAGACGAACGTTGTAGATGTGTATATTCGTTATTTACGTAACAAAATCGATGTGCCTGGTGAGGAAAGTTATATCCAAACAGTTAGAGGCACAGGTTACGTGATGCGTTCATGAAATTTTTAACCAAAAAAAAGAAAAAGAATCAAAAAGAAGGACTTAGAGGGCTATCTTTAACAATTAAGTGGGCCCTTGCAAGTTCTTTGTTCATTTTTGTTGTATTTACAATTTTTGCAGTCATTACTTATAAGTCTTCTGTTAGTCTGTTTGTTGAAAAAGAGCGCAAGAATGCCTCTCAAACAACAAAAGAGGCAGTTTCAAGATTAGCAAATTCAAACCGTGAGCTGAATTTGGTGGAAAGTTATCGTACACTTACGAATAGTAGCAATGGCGAGAATAGCATTTATGATCGTACGTCGACGATTGAAGGGATTTTAATGGATATTGATCCTTTTATATCTGACCTTGGTCAACCAGAGATGAATATGTATATCTATAATCTCCAAAAAGACTTAGTATTCAAAACAACAAAAGAAGATATGGCATTGGTAGGGACGTCGCAGTCCGAGCCGGTAATCGTGACAGTGAATGGCACTTCTGGATTTATTTTCGTTCAAGCTGTTGTTTCAAAAGAAACAAAAGAGACTATTGGTTATGTCCAGACCTTTTATGAGCTATCCGGATTGGCGGATATTCGCCAACGCTTATTACGATTGCTTATATTGCTGGAAATTATTTCATTGGTATTAAGTAGTGTTTTGGGGTATTTCTTATCACTGTATTTTTTGAAACCCTTAAAGATGTTACGAGATATCATGGAACAAATCAGAAAAAATCCACAGTCAGATATTTATATGCCTAAACTAGAGACTCACGATGAATTAGAAGACGTTGCAGAGATTTTTAATGAGATGTTGGGACGCATGCGTTCTTATATTGAACAACAAGAGCAATTTGTAGAAGATGTCTCGCACGAACTGCGTACTCCGGTTGCTGTAATAGAAGGGCATTTACGTTTACTTGATCGATGGGGAAAAGATGATCCTGAGATATTGGATGAATCGTTAGCTGCAAGTATGCAAGAAATTAGCCGTATGAAAGTATTGGTTCAAGAGATGCTCGATCTATCGCGCGCCGAACAAGTGGATGTCCATTACGCAAATGAAACGTCAAAAGCCAAAGAAGTTGTGCATCAAGTATTTAACAATTTTAGAATGCTCTATCCTGAATTCCAATTTACATTAGATGATGATTTAGCTATCGAAAAGACGGTCAAAATTTATCGTAATCATTTTGAGCAAATTTTAATTATTATTATGGATAATGCAGTGAAATATTCAACCACCCGAAAAGAAGTTCATTTGACAGTATCCTCTAATAAAAGAACACTGGAAATCGCCATTCAAGATTTTGGGGAAGGAATTAAAGAAGAAGATAAAAATCGAATCTTTAATCGATTCTATAGAGTTGACAAGGCCCGTGCACGCGATAAAGGTGGCAATGGACTAGGTTTATCGATTTCCAAAAAGCTTATTGAAAACTACAAAGGAAAGATTTCTGTAGAGAGTATTCTTGGTCAAGGAACTATCTTTCGGATTTATTTACCCATTATTGATAGCGAACATAATTAAATAAATATTTATATCCGAACGATTAACGAAGACCATGATTATTTTTTTAGTATTTAAAGTGGTAAATAGTGTAAATCTCACTATTTCTTTGGAGTTGTTCGGATATTCTTTTTAGTAATAAATTCCATCTTTTTTATTGAATTTAATTTAAAAAAATATCAAATTAGCCTTGCTTTTCTAAAACATTCTTGTTATATTATTACTTGTCGTCAGGGACTAATAGTTGAATTAAGATGAATAACTAGCCTACTTCTTTAAAAAAAACAAAAAAATAGGTTGACTTCCTGAGGTGGTTTTGTTATTATAAATAAGTCGTCAACGAGTAACAAATGTTTTTAAATTAAAAAACTTTTTGGAAAAAGTTGTTGACAAAAAGATAACGAGATGTTAAAATGTAAAAGTTGCTACGGCAGCTAAGTAGACCTTTGAAAACTGAACAAAGTAAGCAAACGAACCAATTGTGTAAGGTGTT
>OMJG01000409.1_pt1 | contig 32583 bp, 23 predicted proteins | sample 1646431 | NCBI WGS metagenome assembly OMJG01 (sample SAMN03771674, study PRJEB25209) | food metagenome | isolation source: Cotija cheese | place: Mexico:Jalisco,Michoacan | collected 2011-12-12
CAAAGTTATTGTTAAAAGGTTCAGGGAATTTAAAAGGTTCATCAGTTGGATATAAAGATATTGAATTTACGTTTGTAGAGAAAAAAGAAGAAAATATATACTTTAGTGATAGCTTAGATTATAAAAAAAGCGGAGATGTATAATCATGGCTCAATCAGAATATGAAATTGATCCCGGAAAAATAACTAGTAATACAGAAGAAACTAGCGCAATAGCTAATATCAGTTATGAAATAGAGAACGCAAATGATAACAATTTAAAGTATGACAAAATTAAAGATCAAATTTATAAACTAAAACGTTATAATCAGTTTCCTAAAAACTAAGACTACATAGATAGTTACACAGATCCCAGTACGGGGACCACGGCAACGGCATTTTTAAATAAAGATACAGGTAAAGTTACTGTAGGAATGGCTGGGACAAACATTCACGGCGATCAAATTAAAAAAGTAGCTTCCAGTTTGGTGGCGCCATCATCAATTCGACCCTCTAATCAAGATTTGAAAGATGTACTAGGCACTATGGAGGATGGTGCTGCGGATCTTGCTATTGGAGTTGGATTGGTCAATTATAAAGGAAAACATTTTGCAAATACACAGCAGTTTATTGAGAATTTACAAAAAAAGTACGAAATTGATACCGTTACTGGTCATTCTTTAGGAGGGAGAGATGCTATCTTTCTTGGGCTTCGTTATAACATCAAAAATGTTGTGGCATACAATCCTGCTCCGTTAGAAGTAAAAAGCATTCGTAATAAACTTGGTGGTCAATTGTTTAGAAATACGACATTTCCAGATGAAAAATATTTAAAAGAGTTAATGGATAATTATGATGGAGATATTACTAAGGTTATAACTCAAAAGGATGGATTAGACTATTTAGTGAAGCATACAGATCATTTAACTTGTGGTGATGTGTTACGTATAAACAATGGTCAGGGCCATGCGATGGAGAATTTTTTAGGAGAAAAAGAACAACGTGAAATAATCGAAGAACTAATGTTAGTAAAAGGATATCGCGATGCAAATGACAAAGCATTTAAGGCTTTGAAAAAAAATACTGAGAAAAAACTCGGTAAAATAGATGAAATCAAATCGAAGTTACTGCAAACGAACGGTGGTGCCCTCTCGTCTTCTCAACAAAAATTGCTTGAAACTTTGGTGGCATTTTCGGTAGCTGAAGGACTAAGTAAAATGGTTGACCAAGAACTTCAGCAGTTGAAAAATATGTTCAATCTTATGGATGAGAAATTTGAAGCAAATTGGAAAGACGCACAAGAAGCTAGTGATATTGTAGGTAAACATCTTTCATACCCAGAAAAGGTAAGTGCATTAGATAACGGTGGTGTCAATGAAAGTAAACTTGCGACCGAACCACATAATGAAATAAAAGAAAAACTAAATAAAATTACGGACTTATCTAAGAAATATAATTCGTATTTACAGCAAATCGAAAAAAGTATTAATGAAATAGTTGCTAAGGATCAACAATTGGCAGGGCAAATAGGTGATTTAATATGATGTTTGAAGAATACAAGAAAATAGATGATCTTGAAAATGCATATGAAATAGAGTTGAAACGTATTGAAAGGGAGATACAAAATCTTAGTGATTTAAAATATCACCTTAGAAGAGAAAATGAACAAAGTTATGATGCATTTTTGTATTTAAAGAATAAAATGAACTATAGTGAAGAGTCAAATGCTAAGGTGAGACGACTAGTTGAAGAATTTGATTATGAAGCAGATAGTTATATTAGACAAAAAGAGTTAAAGTTAGAAGATTATAAAGAAGAAATAAGAAGAGAATATATACAGCAATCTGAAAAAATAATGGAGGCGAAGTAGCTTATGGGAATCCCTGATCCGTTATCTAATCCTATGTCTGATCCTTTACTAGGAGATAGTTGGATGGTAGGTGATTTGAAAAAAAGACAGGAAAAAAACTAATCACAACAGTCATCGCACCTGAACATGATGAAAAGCATCGTGAAAATAAAAGTAAAATGAAAAAATCTGAAAAGCAATTGATCAATCAGTTAATTAATCATGGCCATACATTTAAGAGTGATTTTAAAAATGTAGCTAAAGGTGATTGGGTTAATAAAGCCATGCAAGACTTAGATAAATTAGGCAATGAGCTTAAAAAAATAATGAATTAGTTGAATTGTCACATACTTTTTCAAACAAACAACGAACTAAAAAATCTATATAAATATGATTAAAAGAATTCATAACCATTCGTAAAGGATGGTTATTTTTAATAGTAAACAAAATTGCTGCTAACTTACTTTTTGAACCGAGTGAGGATAAATAACCTCACTGCCTCCCACACGATTCAATATGAAATTCAAATATGTTGCTGTAAAATAATGTAAAATAAACGTATTCATATTACTGAATTGAGGGATAGTATGCAACGTGATTATTTAATTCGAGTAGAAACTGAAAGCATGCCAGATTTCAAAAGGCTCAATGGTTTAATGATTGGTTTTGTTATTAAAGGTGAGGCACACATTTATGATGAAAATAATATGACGCAATGCAACAGTGGCGACATTTTCATCATTAACCACCGCGACTTGTATCGATTTCAACTTCAACAAGATGGCATCATATGTTATATCCAATTCCAAATGAAATATTTAGCAGACAAGTTTGATGATGTGCATTGTCTATATTTTCACTTAACAGATGCGACCACAACAAAAAATATACATCAACTGAGAAATATAATGGCAAGACTGGTTTCAACACATATTCGACATAATGAGTTGTCTAAATTGACTGAGCAACAACTTGTGATTCAGTTGCTTATGCATATGATTCATTATGTCCCGCGTACATATCATTCGAACCAAAGTATCTTAAATGATGATAAAGTGAATCAAGTATGCGACTATATCGAGTTACATTTTCATGAAGATTTAAGCCTTTCAGAATTAAGCGAATACGTTGGGTGGTCAGAGAGCCATCTGTCTAAAAAGTTTACAGAATCGCTAGGTGTAGGATTCCAGCATTTCTTAAATACGACGCGAATTGAGCATGCGAAACTCGATTTGACATACACAGATGAAACGATTACTGATATTGCATTGCAAAATGGCTTTTCAAGTGCAGCGAGCTTTGCGAGAACATTTAAACACTTTACGCATCAAACGCCTAAACAATATCGAGGTGATCGTCCAGCAATCACTGAAAACCAGCAATCGGCACAACATGATTATCACGACCGTGAATTGATATTACTTTTAAATGACTACATTGAAGAAATGAATCATTTTATTGAAGATATTGAAAAGATGAACTATAAAGAGATTGCCTTTAAACCAACTAATCAACAACTAAATCAATTTAATCATATTATTCAAGTGGGCTATTTGAGGAATTTGCTCAATACACAGTATCAATCACAGTTGCTTACATGTCATCATGATTTTCAAGTCAATGAAGTATTAGCATATGATGTGATGCCATATATTATGAAAAAGCTCAATGTGCCATTCACGTATGATGCAGAAATTTCGAATATATTTTATGATATCGATTTGTGTTTAGACTTTTTATTAGATCATAACTTTAGTTTGACTATGCATTTGGATCAGTATGACTCACGTGATTATATCGATGCATTTAAAGTATTTATCCATCACGTTGCCCTGCATGTCAGTCATAGAAAAGATTTGAAGTTCAACTTGTATGTGACGACATTGCACAATGCTTTGATTGAAATGATTGATTATTTTAAAGCGTTATTCCCTAATGGTGGCTTGTACATTCACTTAGATCAAGCTACGGAAAGACATCTACCATTGTTGAAACGACTTGAGCCACACATCGACCATTTTGTATTTGATGCCAATTCAAATGACGCTGTTGATTTTAATAAAATGAATGATGATGAATTTAAAACCGCGAGTCAAATGATTATTAATAAAACGAATTACTTTATCGACTTAATACATCGTCATAACCTAAAGCGTCCACTCATTTTACTCAATTGGAATACATTGACGGGTGATACATTTATAACCAACGGCGAATATTTTAGAGGTGGTATCATCATTGAGCAGTTATTAAAGTTAAGCTCTAAAGTAGAGGGTATCGGGTATTGGTTGAATTATGATTTGCACGTTAGTCATTGTAAAAATGAACGGGATTATATGAATTCTATTGAACTGTTTCATCAATATAATGGAAAACGTCCGGTCTATTTCACGGCATTGCTATTTAATAAATTAACAAGCAATATTTTGTATTCTGATGATACATGTATTGTCACGGGAACTGATTCAAATTTTCAAATATTGTTATATGATGCAAAGCATTTTAATCCGTACTTAGCGTTGGACAATCAAATGAATATGCGTGCAACGGAAATGATTCATTTGAACATTAATGCCCTGGAAGAAGGTATGTATAAGATTAAACATTTTACCTTAGATAAAGAAAATGGTGCGTTATTTAATCTTTGGCGCAAACATCATACGATACATGGCATGGACAAGGACTCTATAGATTACGTTAATCGAATGAGTTTTCCGAAATTAGAAGTATATGATATAGATATCACGGACACACTGGCATTAAACATTAAAATGATTACGAATGGGATTCACTTAATTGAAGTAAAACGTTACCCAAGTTCATAAAATGATCACAAATCACAAATTTTGATATACATAATTTGTGATTTTTTATATTCAAAGCTAAAATTGCAAAAAATTAATGGTTAACATCTCTGTTGTTGGCAATATAAATAATGATTAATCATTTATGATGTAACTAAGGAGATGAATGATATGAATCAACAATTAATTGAAGCTTTAAAATCAAAAGAAGACAAAATGATTGAGATCAGACGTTATTTACATCAGCATCCAGAATTATCTTTTCATGAGGATGAAACGGCGAAATACATCGCTGAATTTTACAAAGGTAAAGATGTAGAAGTAGAAACGAATGTCGGACCACGTGGAATTAAAGTAACGATTGATTCAGGGAAACCTGGTAAAACATTAGCAATCCGTGCAGACTTTGATGCATTACCTATTACTGAAGATACAGGATTATCTTTTGCATCACAAAATAAAGGTGTTATGCACGCATGTGGTCACGATGCACATACAGCATACATGCTTGTATTAGCAGAGACGCTTGCTGAAATGAAAGATAGTTTTACAGGAAAAGTCGTTGTGATACATCAACCAGCTGAAGAAGTACCACCAGGTGGTGCTAAAGCAATGATTGAAAATGGTGTATTAGACGGTGTTGATCATGTATTAGGTGTACACGTCATGAGCACAATGAAAACAGGCAATGTGTATTACAGACCTGGTTATGTTCAAACAGGACGCGCATTCTTCAAATTGAAAGTTCAAGGTAAAGGTGGTCATGGTTCATCACCACATATGGCCAATGATGCCATTGTTGCAGGTAGCTACTTCGTCACAGCGTTACAAACAGTTGTATCTAGACGACTAAGTCCATTTGAAACCGGTGTTGTCACAATCGGTTCATTTGACGGTAAAGGTCAATTCAATGTCATTAAAGATGTTGTTGAAATTGAAGGTGATGTACGTGGATTAACAGATGCTACAAAAGCAACAATTGAAAAAGAAATTAAACGTGTATCAAAAGGATTAGAAGCATTGTATGGTGTAACTTGCACATTAGAATATAACGATGATTATCCTGCATTATATAATGATCCAGAGTTTACTGAGTACGTGGCTAAGACGCTAAAAGAAGCAGACCTTGAATTTGGTGTCGAAATATGTGAACCACAACCACCTTCAGAAGACTTTGCATACTATGCTAAGGAACGACCAAGTGCCTTTATTTATACAGGTGCAGCTGTGGAAGATGGTGAAATTTACCCACATCATCATCCTAAATTTAACATTTCAGAAAAATCATTACTTATTTCGGCAGAAGCTGTAGGGACAGTTGTTTTAGATTACCTTAAAGGAGATAACTAACATGAATGAAACGTATCGCGGGGGCAACAAGTTAATCTTAGGTATTGTATTAGGTGTTATTACATTTTGGTTGTTTGCACAATCACTTGTAAATGTTGTACCAAATTTACAACAAAGTTTTGGTGCAGACATGGGAACAATTAGTATTGCGGTAAGTCTAACCGCACTATTTTCAGGCATGTTTGTTGTTGGAGCAGGCGGCCTAGCAGATAAAATTGGACGCGTGAAAATGACGAATATCGGCTTATTATTAAGTATTATTGGTTCAGCATTAATTATTATTACAAATTTACCAGCATTGTTAATTTTAGGTCGTATTATACAAGGCGTATCAGCAGCGTGTATTATGCCTTCCACATTGGCCATTATGAAAACTTATTATGAGGGTGCTGAACGTCAGCGCGCCTTAAGCTACTGGTCTATCGGTTCTTGGGGTGGAAGTGGTATCTGTTCACTCTTCGGTGGGGCAGTTGCGACAACTATGGGTTGGAGATGGATTTTCATCTTCTCAATTATCGTTGCCGTACTTTCAATGTTACTCATCAAAGGGACGCCTGAAACGAAATCAGAAGTTACCAATACACATAAATTTGACGTTGCAGGGCTAATTGTTCTAGTAGTTATGTTGCTAAGTTTAAACGTTGTCATTACTAAAGGTGCAGCACTTGGTTACACATCATTATGGTTCTTTGGTTTGATTGCAATCGTAATTGTAGCATTCTTTATTTTCTTAAAAGTTGAGAAAAAAGTAGATAATCCGCTTATTGATTTTAAATTATTTGAAAATAAACCATATACAGGTGCAACGATTTCGAACTTCTTATTAAACGGTGTTGCAGGTACATTAATTGTAGCGAATACATTCGTGCAACAAGGTTTAGGTTATACAGCATTGCAGGCAGGATACTTATCAATTACTTATTTAATCATGGTGTTATTGATGATTCGAGTTGGTGAAAAATTATTACAAAAAATGGGTTCTAAGCGACCAATGTTATTAGGTACATTCATTGTGGTCATTGGTATTGCACTTATTTCATTAGTATTCTTACCAGGCATATTTTATGTTATCAGTTGTGTCGTAGGATATTTATGTTTCGGACTAGGCTTAGGTATTTATGCAACACCTTCTACAGATACAGCTATTTCGAATGCACCGTTAGATAAAGTTGGCGTTGCTTCAGGTATTTATAAAATGGCTTCATCACTTGGTGGTGCATTCGGTGTCGCAATTAGTGGTGCAGTATATGCCGGTGCAGTTGCTGCAACTAGCATTCATACAGGTGCGATGATTGCACTTTGGGTTAACGTATTAATGGGAATCATGGCATTTATCGCAATTTTATTCGCGATTCCTAATGATGATAAACGTGTCAAAGATGCGAAATAATAACGATGACACGCCAAGTGTTTTGATAATGATATAAATGAAAGTAAAGCAAATTAAATGAGGAAATGTATAGAGCAGTGCATATAGATAAATCTATGATTGGATTAACACTAATATAAATATAAATGAAAAACCATCCACTTAAACTTTTGATAAGTTAGGTGGATGGTTATTTATTGCGTTGTTCTAAAAATTTGGACACTTATATGGAAAGAAATATATAATGTGAAGGTTATGGCAATTCGCTTCAATGAAGGCGACGTGTAAAAGTGTATATTAAACGTTTCGGGGTCAGACTCCGAGAACAGTGTCCGTCATGCTTACCGCATACTAATGAAGCATTATTATATCAGTGTTTATAGCCGATTTAAGATAATAAATTTTGCTAAACAAAAAAGCCAACCCATGAATGTTGGATTGGCTTTTTACATGCATCTGAATCTCTAATTTTAAAAAAATATGAATATAAATAAGACAGTAAAAATTAAATTTCAGTTGTTGCAATTTCTTCATCTGTAGGTACATCATCGTTAAGGCCAACAAGTGCTTCAGAAACATTTCGTGAATGATAACCGATACGTTCAAGAACACCAATCATATCGATATATAGTAATCCGCCTTTTGTTGTACATTCACCACGATTAAGGCGTTTAATATGACCTTTGCGTAGTTTATGTTCAATATTAAATGATTCTCTACTACGTTCTACAATTTCATCTTTTTTCGTTTTGTCATAAACATCTAACATGTCGATGGCTTTATCAAATGACTCAGCAACATGGTTGAATAATTTATCCATACCGCGTTGTGCATCTTCTGTAATGCGAATATCTTCATCATGTTGGCGTTTTAATTGAGCGACATACTCTTCTGTTAGCTCTGCTACTTTTAAAATAGAGCGATTGACATCAAACATAACTGCTAAACGCTCAACGTCAGCCTTCGTTATGGCTTTTGTAGAAATTCTAACTAAATAATTTCGAATACTATCATTGATTGTTTCAACAGCTTGATGCTTTTGTTCAAGCTTTTTGATCAATTTTTTATCGTCTTTTGTAATTTCGCGAATGTCTTCAAACATTGATAAGACAATCTGACCCACATTTTGTAATTCTTTTTGAGTTTCTTGTAATGCAACACCAGGTGCGTGATAAACAAGATCTTTGTTTAAGTGCTGAGGTTTATAGTCATCAGCAATATCTTTACCTGGGACAAGCTTTGTAACTATCCATGCTAAACCTGCTACAAATGGTAATTGAATCAAAGTATTTGTTATGTTGAAGATACCATGTGATACTGCAATCGTCATCGCTGGTTTTAAGTGCCATACATCTTGTAACAAACTAATCAAATGAATCACAACTGGCAAGAAAATTGTGAAGATAATTACCCCGATTAAGTTAAAGATGACGTGTACAAGCGCCGCACGTTTTGCAGCGATTGAGCCGGCTAAACTAGCTAAGATAGCTGTAATCGTTGTACCAATATTATCGCCTAGTAACACAGGGATTGCTGCGTTTAAGCTGATTAAATCTTGTTGATAAAATTCTTGTAAAATACCAATCGTCGCACTTGAACTTTGAACTAGTGCTGTTAACCCTGCGCCGACAATGACAGCAAGTATTGGATTTGATGACATATCAAGCATTAATTGCTTAAATCCATCTAATGATGCTAAAGGTTTAACGGCATCACCCATAAATTCTAGACCGAAGAATAGAGAACCGAAACCGAATAGTATGCGGCCAATGTTATTGATTTTAGAGCGTTTAAAGAAAAAGATTAAAAATGCACCTAATGCTAAAATTGGCATTGCATATTCGCCTAAATCTATACCGATAATAAATGCAGTTACCGTTGTTCCGATATTAGCACCCATTATCACTCCAATGGCTTGTTTCAATGTCATAAATCCAGCTGTTACCAGTCCGATTGTGATAACTGTCGTACCTGAACTACTTTGTATTAAAATAGTTACAACGATACCTGCAATAACACCTAATACTGGATTTGATGTAAATTTGTTTAAAATATCTCGTAGCCTGTCTCCTGCTGATGCTTGAAGCCCGTCTCCCATGATTTTTAAGCCGTAAAGGAAAATACCTAAACCACCTAAAAAGGAGAAAATGACTTCTGTAACCGACATTTCCATTATTTCACCTCAAATAAGCTTTATATTTAGATTATCGCTTATAATTGTAAATTTAATGTTAAGATTAGGTAAAATTATTTAACAATATATGTTATTTGTATATGACTTGTAAAATATCGTCACTTATTATGTAAATTTTCAGTGTGAAATGGCAGGTTTGCAATCACTTGTTTAACAAAATGATGCAATCAATCATGTAATTATGTTTCATCAAAAAAATCATGTGAGTGGGATAACGAAATAAAGTTTGTGATCATATCACTTCTATCCCACTCCATGATTTGAAATCACCATATAGACAGATTTAATGTGCCTCGTTATAACAATTTGTGTTCTTTTAATAATGACTCAATGTACGTACCTTTTATCTTTTTAAGGAATCCTGCTAATGCGAGTTTTTGCATTTTCGAATCTTTAGTAATCTCGCGCAAATCTTGATGGTCATTCAGTTCGTATATGGCATCCATTAAGACGCGAAGATCAAATGTACTATTGATGACCTCTGGAATACCACGATCTATATTTAGTAATTGATAAACAGCTTCCATGGCAGTACGAACCGAATATTCTGTTGTAAATACAGTATCTCGCTCTGTTTCTGCAAAGTTACCAATAAATGCTAAATTTTGTGATTGATGCGGGACGACTAAAGGTCTGTCGCCGATAGCACGCGTCATGAAATAAGAGGTAATATATGGCATATAAACAGGAATCGTATTAGATGCATGTTTTGCTAAGTCTTCAATTTTGTCAGTTGGTACACCTAAGTGATACAGCCATTCTTGACATATTTCATTACCACTACATTCTGTGATTGGCTTTTTAATATAATCGCCGTTTACATCTGAATATAAAGCATAAATCCACGTAGATATTTCATTTTTAGGTTGGTCTTTAAACTGTTGCTGACGATTGATTGTAAAACTGATTTGCCATGCAGAATCATTGATTGTAATAATTCCGCCAGTAACCGTTTTGCCTGCAAGAGGGTCACGTTTACAAATGCTTTCTATTGTATCGATAATATCTTTATTGTTTGTTGTCGATGTTGCTGAAACAAACCAACTTTTTTTAGGAATATTTTGGCAAAACTTATCAGGATTACCAAATTCAGGACTTTGTCGCGCTAAATTTTTCCATAGTGTCCAACTACCACCTAATTCGTCAGTTGGTGGTGCTGGTGTATCATTATCACCATACGTAGAGCTTTCCGTAATACTACCGTTTGTCACAAAGACAAGATCATCTACAGTCAGTTTAATAGATTCTGCATTACCATTACGGTCAATTAATATTTCTCGGGCAATTTTTTGACTTGTCGTAACATCTACTTTAATATCTTCTACTTTTACACCGTATTCAAATTGAACCCCATGCGATTTTAAATATTCAACCATAGGTAATACTAAAGATTCATATTGATTATATTTAGTGAATTTTAAAGCTGAAAAGTCTGCGAGACCACCAATATGATGAACGAATCGCATTAGATAGCGACGCATTTCCATAGCAGAATGCCACGGTTCAAATGCAAACATCGTTTTCCAGTAAATCCAAAAGTTTGAATTAAAGAAGTCATCGGAAAATACATCTGTTATTTTGACATCATCTAAATCTTCTTCATTCGTTAAGCATAAATCTAAAATTTCTTTAATCGCTTTTTTGGTCAAAGTGAAGTCTCCATCGGTAACTAAACGTTGACCCTGTTTTTCAATAACTCGACAGCGAGAATAATTAGGGTCTTCTTTGTTTAGCCAATAGAACTCATCTAATACAGACGCGTTATCGATTTCTAATGAAGGGATAGATCTGAATAAGTCCCACAAACATTCAAAGTGGTTCTCCATTTCACGACCACCTCGGACAACATAGCCTTTTAAAGGCATATTTTCACCATCAAGACTACCACCTGCTTTAGGTAACTCTTCTAAAATATGAATCTTAGAACCTTCCATTTGACCATCCCTTATTAAAAAACAAGCTGCAGCAAGTGAAGCTAGACCAGATCCGATTAAGTAAGCGGATTTGTTTTCTACATTTTCAGGTTTTTTAGGGCGCGCAAATGCTTCATAATTTCCATAACTGTAATACATATCCACCAAGTCCTTTCGTATTAGAATACACTCAGACTATACCCCTTTGTGAATTGTAAATATTAGTATTTATATTGGTAAATTTGACAAAATTAGATCTTTTTTATATTTTTGATTTTTAAAATTTTATCATTCGAATGTTTTTGGATTCTGAGGTGCGGGACTTGGAATAATTCGAATCATTATTGTGGCATGTTAAACAGCTAAATATAAGCTATGCACATTTAACAAGCGGATACTCCTGACGCAATTATAGTATCATTACATATTGTTTAATCGTTTGGGGTAATGTAATTAAAAGGTAAAATAGGCAGAGTGTTATACATAAAATGTAAAGAAAGAGGCGATAGAATGTCTAAAATCAGGTCTTTTACAATATTAAGTCTACTTATTTACTTAGCTATGATGTGCTATACAGTAGTGACCTATTCAAAATTACCAACCAAAGTACCTATTCACTATAATTTAGCAGGGGATGCTGATAACTTTGCTGATAAATGGGTGCTGCTTTTGATTAATAGCGCATTTATAGTGATTTGGCTTATATTTTTCATTGCAGGTAGATACTATGAACGATTTGCCAAATGGTCACATTATAATCATACACCACGTGAAATTCGAGCGATTAAATTATTTTTAAGTACGTTAAATTTAGAGATTATGAGCTATATGTCTATCTTCACAGTATTAGAAATTTGGCAAATACAACACCATCATCAATTCAATTTACTATGGTTTAATATGATATTTATCATTATCATTGGTTTGACGCTTGTCATATTTTGTTTACTTCCTACAATTCATAAAATGAGAGATTCTCAATAAAAATATAAACTGTCATGATGCAGTTTTGAAGCGGATTCCTGAGATTATTATAAATAATATCTAGTATTTATAATTAAAATGATATATTATTTATTATAGTTAAATATTGTGTATATTTTGTGAACTTTTTGTAAAAATTCGATTGCCTGTCACATATAGGAGTGTTACATTTTAAATATGTGATCATCGCAAAATATAAGTTGAAATAGGTTGTAGATTAATCAGGATGATAAATATTTTATATAAAGAGAGGGAGTCATTATGACACTACTTACTGTAAATCCATTCGATAATGTTGGATTATCAGCCTTAGTTGCAGCAGTACCTATTATTTTATTTTTATTATGCTTAACCGTTTTTAAAATGAAAGGCATTTATGCAGCATTGACAACTTTGGTTGTTACATTGATTGTGGCTTTATTTGTATTTGAATTACCAGCGCGTGTATCAGCAGGTGCGATTACAGAAGGCGTTGTTGCCGGTATTTTCCCAATAGGATATATCGTTTTAATGGCAGTTTGGTTATATAAAGTTTCTATTAAAACAGGACAATTTTCTATTATTCAAGATAGTATTGCAAGTATTTCAGAGGACCAAAGAATCCAACTATTATTAATTGGATTTTGTTTCAACGCATTTTTAGAAGGTGCAGCAGGATTTGGTGTGCCAATTGCGATTTGTGCAGTATTATTAATTCAACTTGGATTTGAACCATTAAAAGCAGCGATGTTATGCTTAATTGCTAATGGTGCGGCGGGTGCCTTTGGTGCAATTGGTTTACCAGTTAGTATTATTGATACGTTTAACTTAAGTGGAGGCGTTACAACATTAGATGTTGCGAGATACTCAGCATTAACACTTCCAATTTTAAACTTTATTATTCCATTTGTTTTAGTATTCATTGTAGATGGTATGAAAGGTATTAAAGAAATTTTACCTGTCATTTTAACAGTGAGTGGTACATATACTGGATTACAATTATTATTAACAATATTCCATGGTCCAGAACTAGCAGACATTATCCCATCACTAGCAACAATGGTGGTGTTAGCATTTGTTTGTCGTAAATTTAAACCGAAAAACATTTTCAGATTGGAAGCGTCTGAACATAAAATTCAAAAACGAACGCCTAAAGAAATTGTCTTTGCTTGGAGTCCGTTCGTCATTTTAACTGCCTTTGTATTAGTATGGAGTGCACCATTCTTCAAAAAATTATTCCAACCTGGAGGTGCACTTGAAAGTTTAGTAATAAAATTGCCAATTCCAAATACTGTGAGTGATTTATCGCCTAAAGGAATTGCGTTGCGTCTCGATTTAATTGGTGCAACTGGGACAGCGATTTTATTAACAGTAATTATTACAATTTTAATTACGAAGCTAAAATGGAAAAGTGCAGGTGCTTTATTGGTCGAAGCAATTAAAGAATTATGGTTACCGATCCTTACAATTTCAGCTATCCTAGCTATTGCTAAAGTTATGACATACGGTGGTTTGACTGTAGCAATTGGACAAGGTATTGCTAAAGCGGGAGCAATTTTCCCATTATTCTCTCCAGTATTAGGTTGGATTGGTGTGTTTATGACTGGTTCAGTTGTAAATAACAATACTTTATTCGCACCTATTCAAGCGACAGTGGCACAACAAATTTCAACAAGCGGTTCATTACTTGTGGCAGCTAACACTGCAGGTGGTGTAGCAGCGAAACTTATTTCACCACAATCAATTGCCATTGCGACTGCAGCTGTTAAAAAAGTTGGTGAAGAATCTGCATTATTAAAAATGACGCTAAAATACAGTATTATATTTGTTGCTTTTATTTGTGTTTGGACGTTTATACTAACGTTAATATTCTAAATATAAATAATGTTGTCACTTGGATTCAAATGACATTTTAAATCTAATTATTCATGAATCGAACTAGTACGAAATGCATTGAGCATCTTGTCTAGTTCGATTTTTTAATGTCTAAAAATGTCGTATATGTAATTAGAGTAGAAAGTGTTGAGGCGTTTCAGAAGTTGTTTAGAAAAGTAAGTAAAATAAAAAATGCACTGAGCAACAAAAGATGTTGCTAGTGCATTTAGATGATTCTTATCATTTCAAATAAGAATGTGTTAATCAACGTATATAAGTTAAAATTGGTTTGGATAAAATGATATCTATCGTTGTGTATTGTTTGTTTTTATAGTTCGCGACGACGTCCAGCTAATAACGCTGCACCTAACGCTAATGATAATCCACCAAATACAGTTGTACCGATGAATGGATTTTCTTCACCAGTTTCTGGTAATGCTTGAGCTTTGTTAGCATCTGCATGGTTTGCTGGTTGCTTCTTATCAACAACAAGTTCTTGACCAGGTTTGATCATGTTTTTATCAGCTAATTTGTTATCTGCAGCAATTTTGTCAGCAGTAGTGCCGTTTGCTTTTGCAATGTCATTTACTGTATCACCAGGTTTAACGACATGTACTCCGTTGCCGTCTTCTTTACCAGGTTTGTTGCCATCTTCTTTGCCAGGTTTGTTGCCGTCTTCTTTACCAGGCTTGTTGCCGTCTTCTTTGCCAGGCTTGTTATTGTCTTCCTCTTTTGGTGCTTGAGCATCGTTTAGCTTTTTAGCTTCTGCTAAAATTTCTTTGCTCACTGAAGGATCGTCTTTAAGGCTTTGGATGAAGCCGTTACGTTGTTCTTCAGTTAAGTTAGGTAAATGTAAAATTTCATAGAAAGCATTTTGTTGTTCTTTGTTGAATTTGTTGTCAGCTTTTGGTGCTTGTGCATCATTTAGCTTTTTAGCTTCTGCTAAAAGGTTAGCGCTTTGGCTTGGGTCATCTTTTAAGCTTTGGATGAAACCATTGCGTTGTTCTTCGTTTAAGTTAGGTAAATGTAAGATTTCATAGAAAGCATTTTGTTGTTCTTTGTTGAATTTGTTATCCGCTTTCGGTGCTTGAGATTCATTTAACTTTTTAGCTTCTGACAATAGGTTAGCACTTTGACTTGGGTCATCTTTTAAGCTTTGGATGAAACCATTGCGTTGTTCTTCGTTTAGGTTAGGCATGTTCAAGATTTCATAGAAAGCATTTTGTTGTTCTTTGTTGAAATTGTTGTCAGCTTTCGGTGCTTGAGATTCGTTTAATTTTTTAGCTTCACCTAAAACGTTAGTGCTTTGGCTTGGATCGTCTTTAAGACTTTGAATGAAACCATTGCGTTGCGCTTCGTTTAAGTTAGGCATGTTCAAAATTTCATAGAAGGCGCTTTGTTGATCTTTGTTGAAGTTATTTTGTTGCGCATCAGCTTTTGGAGCTTGAGAGTCATTAAGTTTTTGAGCTTCACCTAAAACGTTAGCACTTTGGCTTGGATCATCTTTAAGGCTTTGGATAAAACCATTACGTTGATCAGCGTTTAAGTTAGGCATATTTAACACTTGATAAAAAGCATTTTGTTGAGCTTCATCGTGTTGCGCAGCATTTGCAGCAGGTGTTACGCCACCAGATATAAGTAATGTACCTAAAGTTACAGATGCAATACCTACACCTAGTTTACGAATTGAATAAATGTTTTTCTTTTTCAAATTAATACCCCCTGTATGTATTTGTAAAGTCATCATAATATAACGAATTATGTATTGCAATACTAAAATCTATATTTATAATTAAATTTAAATGTAAGTTTTACAACTTATAAAATAAATATTTTTCTGAAAGATTTATTCAGGAAGTAAAAGGCTTAAAACCGCAAAATCACGCTATTTCGATTAATAAAAACAGATGAAATATAGAGATACTTTTTATAATGAAAGCGGTTTAATACATATGAGTTAAAAAATATTTTTAAGAATAAAGTGGGGCTTTGAATGTGCTGAGGTTTAATTTCGGAAATGGTTTTAAGAGATATAGAAAATAGAAAGTTGTTCATAATGTGCTGAGGTTTTATTAAAAAATAGAAAACACAAGTGCACTTTAGAATACAGCACACTTGCGTAATAGAGATATTATTCAAAAACAAGATGTAAATGATCTTTATCTGCTAATAATTGATTCACTTGAGCTAATAATTGTTCAGCATGGTCTTGCTGCGCGTCATCCATATGAATTAAAATTTTTCTTTCATCTTCAGTTGAGCGTTCTTTTATTAGATAGCCTTGCTTTTTTAAATTATTGAGAGCTCTAACAGTTTGAGGGTATTTATGGTGGATTGTTTCAATTAAATCTTTAAGAAGAACGATGTTTTTATTTTGAGAAGTGATAATAGCTAGAATTGTGAATTCTACAAAACTTAATGTTAGATGTTTTTTGATAATATTCTTGAAATACATTGTATACATCATCAAGTTTAGAAATTCTTTACTATCTTTTGGTATCATCTGTGATTCACTTTGATCTGCAAGGTTAAATTGTTTAATGATTTGATCAAACAATGTAACACGTTCTGCAATTTTCTCTCGTTGTTCTTCAGATATTGAAATGTAAGTATTACGCTCATCAATTTTACTTCGAACTTTACTAATATATGAATGTTTCACAAGTACTTTTATATGCTGTACTAAATCCGATTGTTTATAACATAAATCTGAAACAATCTTCTTAAATGGAAGTGTGTTTTCTTGCTGATGAAATAAATAAGTCAGTAATATAAATTCTTTTATAGTCATATCGACTTCAGGCTTGACTTTTTTCTTAAAACGAAACATATATGCTTCAATGATTATAAAATCTCTAATTTTGTCATGGTTATTATATTTCATTGTTTTATCTCCTTGTATATGCACTTTATTTTAATATAACACAATATAATAAGAAAAATAATCCATAATTTACAATTAAAAATAATATGATATTTTTATTAAAATTTGTGTTTTTGAATAAATGACATTATCAAACACTATATTTAAATAAGAAATAGTTATCGATATTTGAAAAATCGAAGAATATTGATTGATATTATAGAATATGAGTCGGTGTTATTTGTATATAAAGTATTAATATGTAATTAAGAAAGTCGACGCTTGTTAACAATAACAACAACTATATGTATAAAAAAACCTCGCAACTGTTAGTTAACTGAATCATTTAGCTAACTTCGTTGTGAGGTCATTTTGTTTTAATAATATCGTTATAACTTTTTCACGGTTAATAATAAGTATATGAAGAATGGGGCACCAAAAGCAGCAATAAATACACCTGCTGGCACTTCTTTAGGCAAGAATAAGGTACGCCCAATTAAGTCTGCAATAACAATTGATATGGCACCAATCATTGCTGACATTAGTAACTTTTTAGCATAACTTCCGCGAACGATTGTTTTCGCGATATGTGGTGCGATTAAACCGACAAACCCAATGTTACCTACTAAACTGATTGCCATAGATACGAGTATAGTAGAAGTGATTAATTGGATTAGTTTCATACGTTGTACATGTAAGCCTAAGCCAATCGCTACAGGGTCATCAAGTATAGATATTTTCATTTTTGGTATAACAAGAAATAACAACGGCACAACAGCTAAAATAACCATACCCAAAATGATTGTATCTTTAAACGTAGCACCGTAAAGACTTCCGACTAGCCATGTATAAGCTTTGGCAGCAGATAATTGCTTCGTTGTAATGAGTAATCCTTGGACAAGCGCAATAAACAACGTTTGCATCGAAATACCGATGATTATGAGTGTTGTCGGGCGTATTTGTCCTTTCGTTTGAAACACTAATAGTATCATCATTGCAACTGCGCCACCTAATACTGCAAATAGTGGAAGTAAATGTATCGTTAAATGGCTGAAAAATGCAATAAAGACAACAGCACTTAAGCTAGCACCACCTGTGATTCCGATAATATCTGGTGAGGCAATTGGATTTTTCAATACATTTTGTAACATTAAACCACTCATCCCTAGTGCGGCACCAGCTAATATCGCAAGTGTAATGCGAGGTAAGCGTAATACTTCTAAAGTGAATTGATCCATACTGTCATTTGGATTTATAAAGTACATCAGTACGCGTTGTAATGGTATAAAGCTTGAACCAATCATCATACTTACCACTGAAACGATGGCTAAAAAGATTAACGCGAAGATGAGATGGTAATTGTCTTTTTTATTAATCTTTTCGGTCATAAGCGTTGACGTCCTTTCTTCATAATATAGATTAAGACAATAGCGCCAATGACAGCGGTAACGACACCGATAGGCAACTCTAGTGGCTTAATTATTATACGAGCAACAATGTCTGAAATGATCATTAGGATTGCTCCAGCTAATGCAGTAAAAGGAATTAAATACTTATAGTTTGGTGGTAATAATCGTTTGCTAATATTCGGTACGATAAGACCCACAAAGACGATTGCTCCAGCTACGGCTACCGAAATACCGGCTAACATACTGATGAGCATAATAATCATCCATTTGATTAATTTTATGTTTTGACCGAGGCCGGTTGCAATGTCGTCACTTGTCATCAAGATGTTGATGTGTGCAGCCATGCTAAATGCAATTAAAATAAGTATCAATACAAGCGGAATAATCCATGGGATATCCCAAATATTACGTAATGAAACGGAGCCACTTAACCAAAATAATAGGCCTTGTAAGTCTGTTTCGTTCATAATAAGTATGCCTTGAGTAAAGGCTGTAAATAGCATCGCAATCGCAGCACCTGCCAAAATGACACGGTGAGGTGAGAATAGTGTTTGTCTAAACATACCTAGCGCAACAACTAATACAGTAACAACAATGGCACCTAAAAATGCAATAACTACAATCATTTTAAAAGATTGAATTTGGATAAATGTAATACTAAAAATGACAAAAAATACTGCGCCTGCATTGACACCGAAAAGCCCTGGTGATGCTATTGGGTTTCGTGTAAGTGCTTGCATCAACAAACCTGAGACAGCAAGGGCAGCACCAGTCAATAACGCAATGATTGTTCTCGACGCCCGTGCACCAGTGACAACATCATGTAAATCGTTTTCACTATCAAAGTTGAATAACGCCTGTATCACCGTACCTGGTGACACAAGCGTATTTCCAATCATTAAACTTAAGATAGCTACTATTGCAAGACATAAACCAGCAATAACGATTTGGTATTTTGGTTTAAGTAGCATCGTAAAACTCCTTAATTATTTTGATTGTTTTTCAATATTTAACTTTTCATATAAATCGTCAATCAATTTTAATGATGATTTATATCCGCCAGCTAAGTTCCAAGTGATTTCATCTAAATCATCAGATACTTGGTTGTTTTTAACTGCGTCTAAATTTTTCCACTCTTTACTTGAAGTCCATTCGCTTTCAGTCTTTTTAACTAATGCAGCATCTTTCGCATTTGGATCTGATTTTACTACAAAAATATGATCAGCGTTCATTAATGGAATGCTTTCTTTGGATGTAAGTTGGATAATATCTTTACCATTATCAACTTGTTTTTGTAAGTCTTTATTACGTTTGAATCCTAAATCATTTAAGATTTCACCAGCATATCCACCAGCATAAATTCTTGTATGATCAGCACGGAAGTTAACAACTGAAGCTTTCAATGGCCATGCATCTTTATACTTTGCTTTTGCATCTTTTTGGAATGCAGCTACTTTATCATCGTACTTTTTAAGTAAATCTTCAGCTTCTTTTTCTTTCCCTAAAGCTTTCCCCATTAACTTAGTTGTATCTTTGAATTTGAAAACTGTATCAGTAGAAACTGTTGGTGCGATTTTAGATAATTGATCGTAAACTTTTTCATTTCTAACTTTTGACGCGACAATTAAGTCCGGTTTTAATTTAGAGATTTCCTCTAAGTTAGGTGCAGGTTCTTGACCTACAATCTTAGTATCTTTTAAATCATTTTTTATGTATTCGAATTTCGGTTTTTGTGTCCATGATTCTACAGCACCTACAGGTTTAACACCTAAAGATACAGCGACGTCAGTGGCACCTTGATATAGCGTAACAACACGCTTTGGTTTCCCTTTAATTTCAGTTGTACCCATTGCATGTTTAATTGAAGTTGTTTCCTTATCTTTGTTATCAGATGATTGTTTATTTGAATTCCCACTACATCCTGCTAAAACAAGTAGGAAAGCAAGCGTAACAACAAGCATTTTAATTACTTTATTCATTGACTAATTAGCCTCCTTCGTGATGTATGACAATGAGAATCATTATCACGATTTAGTATGAATTAAATTTTTTCCTAAGTCAATAAAATATTTATGATTTACATGCAACTTATAATTATTTGACATATAAATGCATAAAAAATATAATCCTAATTACTTGATAGTGAGAATCATTATCAATTAGGTAACACACAATATTATAGAATTTTAAATTTGAGGAGGAAGCGCTTTTGATTGAAAAAAGTCAAGCATGTCACGATTCATTGTTAGATTCTGTAGGGCAAACACCTATGGTTCAACTTCATCAACTATTTCCGAAACATGAAGTGTTTGCAAAGTTAGAGTATATGAATCCTGGAGGCAGCATGAAAGATCGACCTGCCAAGTACATCATTGAACATGGTATTAAACATGGTTTAATCACTGAGAATACACATTTAATTGAAAGTACTTCTGGTAATTTAGGCATTGCGTTGGCAATGATAGCTAAAATCAAGGGATTAAAACTCACGTGTGTTGTTGATCCTAAAATATCACCAACAAATTTGAAAATTATTAAAAGTTATGGTGCCAATGTAGAAATGGTTGAAGAACCTGATGCACATGGGGGTTATTTAATGACTCGTATTGCAAAGGTGCAAGAACTGTTAGCCACTATTGACGATGCATATTGGATTAATCAATATGCGAATGAGTTAAATTGGCAATCCCATTATCATGGTGCAGGCACAGAGATTGTTGAAACAATTAAGCAACCTATAGATTATTTTGTCGCGCCAGTCAGCACGACAGGTAGCATTATGGGTATGAGTAGAAAAATAAAAGAAGTGCATCCAAACGCACAAATTGTTGCTGTTGATGCGAAAGGGTCAGTCATTTTTGGTGACAAACCTATTAATAGAGAATTACCTGGTATCGGTGCTAGTCGTGTACCCGAAATATTGAATAGATCAGAAATTAATCAAGTGATCCATGTAGATGATTATCAATCTGCTTTGGGCTGTCGAAAACTGATTGATTATGAAGGCATATTTGCTGGAGGTTCAACAGGTTCGATTATTGCAGCGATTGAGCAGTTGATAACGTCAATTGAAGAAGGTGCAACAATTGTCACGATTTTACCAGATCGAGGCGATCGTTACTTAGATTTAGTTTATTCAGATACATGGTTAGAAAAAATGAAATCAAGACAAGGAGTTAAATCAGAATGAATAGAGAGATGTTGTATTTAAATAGATCAGATATTGAACAAGCGGGAGGTAATCATTCACAAGTTTATGTGGACGCATTAACAGAAGCATTAACAGCCCATGCGCACAATGATTTTGTACAACCGCTTAAGCCGTATTTAAGACAGGATCCTGAAAATGGACACATCGCAGATCGAATTATTGCAATGCCAAGTCATATCGGTGGTGAACACGCAATTTCAGGTATTAAGTGGATAGGTAGTAAGCACGACAATCCATCGAAACGTAATATGGAGCGTGCAAGTGGTGTCATTATTTTGAATGATCCAGAAACGAATTATCCAATTGCAGTTATGGAAGCAAGTTTAATTAGTAGTATGCGTACTGCAGCAGTTTCAGTGATTGCAGCTAAGCATTTGGCTAAAAAAGGATTTAAAGACTTAACAATCATTGGATGCGGGCTAATCGGAGACAAGCAATTACAAAGTATGTTAGAGCAATTCGATCATATTGAACGCGTGTTTGTTTACGATCAATTCTCTGAAGCATGTGCACGCTTTGTTGATAGATGGCAACAACAGCGTCCGGAAATTAATTTTATTGCGACAGAAAATGCTAAAGAAGCAGTATCAAATGGTGAAGTAGTCATTACATGTACCGTAACGGATCAACCATACATTGAATATGATTGGTTACAAAAGGGTGCATTTATTAGCAACATTTCTATCATGGATGTGCATAAAGAAGTCTTTATTAAAGCTGACAAAGTCGTAGTAGATGACTGGTCACAATGTAATCGAGAAAAGAAAACTATTAACCAATTGGTGTTAGAAGGTAAATTCAGCAAAGAAGCACTTCATGCTGAACTAGGACAACTTGTGACAGGTGACATACCAGGACGTGAAGACGATGATGAAATCATATTACTTAATCCGATGGGTATGGCTATCGAAGATATTTCAAGTGCTTACTTTATTTATCAACAGGCACAACAACAAAATATTGGGACAACATTGAACCTATATTAAGAATGCGAGGTGTCTGAACATTGCAGAATCATACAGCAGTCAATACAGCACAAACGATAATATTAAGAGATTTAGTTGATGCATTATTATTTGAAGATATAGCCGGTATTGTATCGAATAGTGAGATTACTAAAGAAAATGGACAAACCATTTTGATATACAAACGTGAAACACAACAAATAAAGATACCTGTTTATTTTAGTGCTTTAAATATGTTTCGTTATGAAAGTTCACAACCAATTACGATAGAGGGAAGGCTGTCTAAGCAACCTTTAACGGCAGCTGAATTTTGGCAAACAATTGCTAATATGAATTGTGATTTAAGTCATGAATGGGAAGTGGCTCGCGTTGAAGAAGGACTGACTACTGCTGCCACACAGCTTGCTAAACAATTATCAGAATTAGATTTAGCGTCACATCCTTTTGTGATGTCAGAGCAGTTTGCAAGTTTAAAAGATCGTCCATTTCATCCATTAGCTAAAGAAAAAAGAGGATTAAGAGAAGCGGATTATCAAGTGTATCAAGCTGAATTAAATCAATCATTTCCTTTAATGGTTGCAGCAGTTAAAAAGACACATATGATTCATGGCGATACTGCAAATATCGATGAATTAGAAAATTTGACAGCACCTATAAAAGAACAAGCGACAGACATGTTAAATGATCAAGGGTTATCAATAGATGACTATGTACTATTTCCGGTACATCCTTGGCAATATCAGCATATTTTGCCGAACGTCTTTGCGAAAGAGATTAGTGAAAAGTTGGTTGTACTATTACCGTTAAAATTTGGAGATTATCTGTCGTCTTCAAGTATGCGTTCATTAATTGATATTGGCGCACCGTATAACCATGTCAAAGTACCATTTGCAATGCAGTCATTAGGGGCATTAAGGCTAACGCCTACGCGTTACATGAAAAACGGAGAACAAGCAGAACAATTATTACGTCAGCTTATAGAAAAAGATGAAGCACTAGCTAAGTATGTCATGGTTTGTGATGAAACAGCTTGGTGGTCATATATGGGTCAAGATAATGATATTTTCAAAGATCAATTAGGTCATCTAACTGTTCAGCTAAGAAAATATCCCGAAGTGCTAGCCAAAAATGATACGCAACAGCTAGTGTCAATGGCAGCACTCGCGGCAAATGATCGCACTTTATATCAAATGATTTGTGGAAAAGATAATATTTCTAAAAATGATGTCATGACGTTATTTGAAGATATCGCGCAAGTCTTTTTAAAGGTAACACTATCATTTATGCAATACGGCGCATTACCAGAGTTGCATGGTCAAAATATATTGTTGTCATTTGAAGATGGACGTGTACAAAAATGCGTGTTACGTGATCATGATACTGTCAGAATTTATAAACCATGGCTAACAGCACATCAGCTTTCATTGCCGAAGTATGTCGTCAGAGAAGATACACCTAATACGCTAATTAATGAAGATTTGGAAACATTCTTTGCTTATTTTCAAACATTAGCTGTATCGGTAAATCTATATGCCATTATTGATGCAATTCAAGATTTATTTGGTGTAAGTGAGCATGAACTTATGTCGTTGTTAAAACAAATTTTAAAAAATGAAGTGGCAACTATTTCCTGGGTTACAACTGATCAGCTAGCTGTCAGACACATTTTATTTGATAAACAGACGTGGCCATTCAAACAAATTTTATTACCATTGCTATATCAACGTGATAGTGGTGGAGGTAGTATGCCTTCAGGTTTAACTACCGTACCAAATCCAATGGTGACATATGATTAATCAGTCTATATGGCGCAGTAACTTTCGCATTTTATGGCTCAGTCAGTTTATAGCGATTGCTGGACTGACAGTACTTGTGCCATTATTGCCAATTTATATGGCATCACTACAAAATCTATCAGTCGTAGAAATACAGTTGTGGAGTGGTATAGCGATTGCTGCTCCAGCTGTAACGACGATGATAGCTTCGCCGATATGGGGGAAGCTAGGTGATAAGATCAGCCGAAAATGGATGGTGTTAAGAGCGTTACTTGGTTTGGCGGTATGCTTATTTTTAATGGCATTGTGTACGACACCATTACAGTTTGTACTTGTGAGGTTATTGCAGGGACTATTTGGTGGTGTTGTTGATGCATCAAGTGCGTTTGCGAGTGCAGAGGCGCCAGCTGAAGATCGTGGAAAGGTATTAGGAAGACTGCAAAGTTCAGTCAGCGCAGGGTCTCTTGTGGGGCCATTAATTGGCGGTGTTACAGCTTCGATATTAGGTTTTAGTGCGTTACTGATGAGTATTGCCGTTATTACTTTTATTGTCTGTATTTTCGGTGCATTAAAATTGATTGAAACGACACATATGCCAAAATCACAAACACCAAATATTAATAAAGGTATTCGCCGTTCATTTCAATGTCTATTATGCACACAACAAACATGTCGATTTATTATCGTTGGCGTTTTAGCAAACTTTGCTATGTATGGCATGCTAACTGCATTATCACCACTTGCTTCATCAGTGAATCATACAGCGATAGATGACCGTAGTGTGATTGGATTTTTACAGTCCGCATTTTGGACGGCTTCGATATTAAGCGCGCCTTTATGGGGTCGCTTTAATGATAAATCATATGTTAAATCAGTATATATATTTGCCACGATTGCATGTGGTTGTAGTGCGATACTGCAAGGTTTAGCGACGAATATAGAGTTTTTAATGGCTGCAAGAATACTTCAAGGATTAACATATAGTGCATTGATTCAAAGTGTCATGTTTGTTGTTGTGAATGCTTGTCATCAGCAACTTAAAGGCACATTTGTTGGAACGACGAACAGTATGTTAGTTGTTGGTCAAATTATTGGCAGTCTTAGTGGCGCTGCCATTACAAGTTATACTACACCAGCTACTACGTTTATCGTTATGGGCGTAGTATTTGCAGTAAGTAGTTTATTTTTAATTTGTTCAACCATCACTAATCAAATCAACGATCACACATTAATGAAATTATGGGAGTTGAAACAAAAAAGTGCAAAATAAAGAATTAATACAACATGCAGCGTATGCGGCTATCGAACGCATTTTAAATGAATATTTTAGAGAAGAAAATTTATATCAAGTACCACCTCAAAATCATCAATGGTCTATACAATTATCTGAGCTCGAAACGTTAACAGGTCAATTCGCTTATTGGTCTGCGATGGGGCATCATATGTATCATCCAGAAGTATGGCTTATTGATGGTAAAAGTAAGAAATTAACAACATATAAAGAAGCCATTGCGCGTATTTTACAACATATGGCTCAAAGTGCAGATAATCAAACGGCAGTGCAACAACATATGGCGCAAATTATGTCTGACATCGATAATAGCATTCATCGCACGGCGCGTTATTTGCAAAGTAACACAATAGACTACGCAGAGGATCGCTATATCGTTTCAGAACAATCTTTATACTTAGGTCATCCATTTCATCCGACTCCTAAGAGTGCAAGTGGGTTTTCAGAAGCAGATTTAGAGAAATATGCACCCGAATGTCATACGTCATTCCAATTGCATTATTTAGCTGTGCATCAAGATGTTCTGCTCACGCGCTATGTAGAAGGTAAAGAAGATCAGGTTGAGAAAGTGTTGTATCAATTAGCAGATATAGACATATCAGAGATACCCAAAGATTTTATTTTATTACCAATACATCCTTATCAAATCAATGTGTTGCGACAGCATCCACAGTATATGCAATATAGTGAACAAGGTTTAATAAAAGACCTTGGCGTTTCCGGTGATTCAGTGTACCCGACGTCTTCGGTTAGAACTGTATTTTCAAAAGCATTAAACATTTATTTAAAATTACCGATACACGTTAAAATCACTAATTTTATACGTACGAATGACCTTGAACAAATTGAACGGACAATCGATGCCGCACAAGTTATCGCATCAGTCAAAGATGAGGTTGAAACACCCCATTTTAAATTGATGTTTGAAGAAGGATATCGTGCATTGTTACCGAATCCATTAGGGCAAACAGTTGAACCTGAAATGGATTTATTAACAAATAGTGCCATGATTGTTCGTGAAGGGATACCGAATTACCATGCTGATAAAGATATTCATGTATTGGCGTCATTATTTGAAACGATGCCTGATTCACCGATGTCTAAGTTATCACAAGTGATTGAGCAAAGTGGTTTAGCACCAGAAGCATGGCTTGAATGTTATTTGAATCGTACATTATTGCCGATATTAAAGCTGTTTAGTAACACAGGCATTAGTCTAGAAGCACATGTACAAAATACATTAATTGAATTAAAAGATGGCATACCCGACGTATGCTTTGTCAGAGATCTTGAAGGCATTTGTCTATCTAGAACGATTGCTACTGAAAAACAACTTGTGCCAAATGTTGTGGCAGCATCAAGCCCTGTTGTATATGCACATGATGAAGCATGGCATCGTCTTAAATATTACGTTGTAGTAAATCACTTAGGACATTTAGTATCAACTATTGGTAAAGCGACTAGAAATGAAGTTGTGTTATGGCAACTTGTAGCGCATCGTCTTATGACTTGGAAAAAAGAATACGCGAATAACGCAGTATTTGTTGACTGTGTAGAAGATTTATATCAAACGCCGACCATTGCGGCTAAAGCGAATTTGATGAGTAAATTGAATGATTGTGGTGCAAACCCTATTTATACACATATACCAAATCCAATTTGTCATAACAAGGAGGTATCGTATTGTGAATCAAACAATTCTTAATCGTGTAAAGACTAGAGTGATGCACCAACTGGTATCATCACTTATTTATGAGAATATTGTTGTGTATAAAGCGTCATATCAAGACGGTGTCGGTCATTTTACAATAGAAGGACATGATTCAGAGTATCGTTTTACTGCTGAAAAGACACATAGCTTTGATCGTATACGTATCACATCACCAATTGAGCGTGTCGTAGGAGATGAGGCAGATACAACAACAGACTATACACAATTATTGAGAGAGGTTGTATTTACATTTCCTAAAAATGATGAAAAGCTAGAACAATTTATTGTCGAGTTATTACAGACAGAACTAAAAGATACGCAAAGTATGCAGTATCGAGAATCAAACCCACCAGCAACACCTGAGACATTTAACGACTATGAATTTTATGCGATGGAAGGGCATCAGTATCATCCAAGTTACAAATCACGTTTAGGATTTACGTTGAGTGATAATTTGAAATTTGGTCCTGACTTTGTACCAAACGTTAAACTGCAATGGTTAGCTATCGACAAAGATAAAGTAGAAACGACGGTATCAAGAAATGTTGTAGTTAACGAAATGTTACGTCAACAAGTTGGCGATAAGACTTATGAACATTTTGTACAGCAAATTGAAGCGTCTGGCAAACATGTAAATGATGTTGAGATGATACCTGTACACCCATGGCAGTTTGAACATGTCATCCAAGTTGATTTGGCTGAAGAAAGGCTTAATGGCACAGTACTATGGTTAGGGGAAAGTGATGAGCTATATCACCCTCAACAATCGATTCGTACGATGTCGCCAATAGACACGACAAAATATTATTTAAAGGTACCAATAAGTATAACGAATACTTCAACGAAACGAGTGTTGGCGCCTCATACAATTGAAAATGCAGCGCAAATTACGGATTGGTTAAAGCAGATACAGCAACAAGATACGTATTTAAAAGATGAATTAAAGACAGCTTTTCTAGGGGAAGTCTTAGGACAGTCTTATTTAAATACACAACTTTCGCCTTATAAACAAACTCAAGTTTATGGTGCGTTAGGTGTTATATGGCGTGAAAATATATATCATATGTTAATCGATGAAGAGGATGCGATACCATTTAATGCACTTTATGCAAGTGATAAGGATGGTGTACCATTCATTGAAAATTGGATTAAACAATATGGTTCTGAAGCTTGGACAAAGCAATTTTTAGCTGTAGCGATTCGTCCAATGATTCATATGCTTTATTATCACGGTATTGCCTTTGAATCGCATGCACAAAATATGATGCTCATTCATGAAAATGGTTGGCCTACACGTATTGCCTTAAAAGATTTCCATGATGGTGTTCGTTTTAAGCGTGAGCATTTAAGTGAAGCTGCTTCACACCTGACATTAAAGCCAATGCCAGAAGCACATAAAAAAGTGAATAGTAATTCATTTATTGAAACAGATGACGAACGTTTAGTACGCGACTTTTTACATGATGCATTTTTCTTTATTAATATCGCCGAAATCATCTTATTTATTGAAAAGCAATATGGTATCGATGAGGAGCTGCAATGGAAATGGGTTAAAGGCATCATCGAGGCGTATCAAGAAGCATTTCCAGAGTTGAATAACTATCAACATTTCGATTTGTTTGAACCTACGATTCAAGTTGAAAAGTTAACGACACGTCGATTATTAAGTGACTCCGAGTTAAGAATTCATCATGTTACAAATCCATTAGGTGTAGGAGGTATCAATGATGCAACAACTATCTCTGAAACATAGATTAAACAATGGTGATTCAGTTTATGGCATTTTTAATTCTATACCGGACCCATTGATGATCGAGGTTATCGCAGCAAGCGGGTATGACTTTGTTGTGATTGATACAGAACACGTGGCGATTAATGATGAGACACTAGCGCATTTAATTCGTGCAGCTGAAGCAGCGCATATTATACCAATTGTACGTGTCACTGCAGTGATAGATAGAGATATCATTAAAGTGTTGGATATGGGTGCGAGAGGTATTATTGTGCCACACGTTAAAGATCGTGAGACAGTTGAGCATATTGTGAAATTAAGTCGTTATTACCCGCAAGGATTAAGAAGTTTGAATGGTGGTCGCATGGCAAGATTTGGACGTACACCATTACTTGATGCAATGGAGATGGCTAATGAGCATATTATGGTGATTGCCATGATAGAAGATGTTGAAGGGGTTATGGCCATTGACGATATAGCACAAGTCGAAGGTTTAGACATGATAGTCGAAGGTGCCGCAGATTTATCGCAGTCACTTGGCATACCATGGCAAACGCGTGATGATCAAGTAACATCACATGTTCAACATATTTTTGAGGTTGTGAATGCACATGGTAAACATTTTTGTGCATTACCACGTGAAGATGAAGATATTGCAAAATGGCAGGCACAAGGTGTACAAACATTTATTTTAGGTGATGATCGCGGAAAAATATATCGCCATTTAAGTGCATCTCTAGCGACGTCTAAACAGAAAGGGGATGATGGCTAATGCGTATAGTTCAACCTGTTATTGAACAATTAAAAGCACAATCTCATCCAGTTTGTCATTATATCTATGATTTAGTCGGACTGGAACATCATTTGCAACATATTACATCGTCATTGCCTAGTAATTGTCAGATGTACTATGCAATGAAAGCAAATAGTGAACGAACAATCCTAGATACAATTAGTCAGTATGTTGAAGGATTCGAAGTTGCATCTCAAGGTGAAATAGCAAAAGGTCTTGCTTTTAAACCAGCAAATCATATTATTTTTGGTGGCCCTGGTAAGACAGACGAGGAACTAAGATATGCAGTAAGTGAAGGTGTTCAGCGTATTCATGTTGAAAGTATGCATGAATTACAACGGCTAAATGCCATCTTAGAAGATGAAGATAAGACACAACACATTTTATTGCGTGTTAATTTAGCAGGACCATTTCCCAATGCAACGTTGCATATGGCAGGACGCCCAACACAATTTGGTATTTCTGAAGACGAAGTTGATGATGTCATTGAAGCTGCGCTAGCAATGCCAAATATTCATCTAGATGGCTTTCATTTTCATTCTATTTCTAACAATTTAGACTCGAATTTACACGTCGATGTAGTGAAACTTTATTTTAAAAAAGCAAAATCATGGTCTGAAAAACATCGATTTCCACTCAAACATATTAATCTTGGTGGTGGCATAGGCGTTAACTATGCAGATTTAACTAGCCAATTTGAGTGGGATAATTTTGTAGAAAATTTTAAAACACTTATCGTTGAGCAAGAAATGGAAGATGTGACATTGAACTTTGAATGTGGGCGCTTTATTGTGGCACATATTGGTTACTATGTGACAGAAGTGCTAGATATTAAGAAAGTGCATGGTGCTTGGTATGCCATTTTAAGAGGAGGTACGCAACAATTTAGACTGCCGGTATCTTGGCAGCATAACCATCCTTTTGAAATTTATCGCTATAAGGACAATCCATATTCATTTGAAAAAGTTTCAATTTCGAGGCAGGACACAACGTTAGTCGGTCAATTATGTACACCGAAAGATGTCTTTGCTAGAGAAGTACAGATAGACGCAATCAGTACAGGCGACGTTATTGTTTTCAAATATGCAGGTGCATACGGATGGTCTATTTCACATCACGATTTCTTAAGCCATCCACATCCTGAATTTATTTATTTAACGCAAACAAAGGAGGATGAATAACTATTGAATCATATTCATGAACATTTAAAATTGGTACCAGTAGATAAGATTGATCTTCACGAAACATTCGAACCTTTAAGATTGGAAAAGACGAAAAGTAGTATTGAAGCAGATGATTTTATACGTCATCCTATTTTAGTGACAGCGATGCAACATGGTAGATATATGGTTATAGATGGTGTGCATCGGTATACAAGTTTGAAAGCGTTAGGATGTAAGAAAGTTCCAGTGCAAGAAATCCATGAAACACAATATTCAATTAGTACATGGCAACATAAAGTTCCATTTGGTGTGTGGTGGGAAACGTTACAACAAGAACATCGCTTGCCATGGACTACTGAGACAAGACAAGAAGCGCCATTTATTACGATGTGTCATGGTGATACAGAACAATATTTGTATACAAAAGATTTAGGCGAAGCACATTTTCAAGTATGGGAAAAGGTTGTCGCAAGTTATAGTGGTTGTTGTTCTGTAGAGAGAATTGCACAAGGTACATATCCTTGTCTTTCTCAACAAGATGTACTCATGAAGTATCAGCCATTGAGTTATAAGGAAATTGAAGCGGTTGTTCATAAAGGGGAAACTGTGCCAGCAGGTGTGACACGCTTTAATATTTCAGGACGATGTCTTAATCTTCAAGTACCACTGGCATTACTTAAACAAGATGATGATGTTGAACAACTGCGCAATTGGAAGCAGTTTTTAGCAGATAAGTTTGCCAATATGAGATGCTATACTGAAAAAGTATACTTGGTGGAGCAATAGTTTTACTGTGATGTTGAGAGAAATATGATGATTTAGCGTATTGATAGCGAAAATATAATAAACAATATAGTGTGGAGAACTTTTGATATTTTATAAATATTGAAGTTCTCCATTTTTGTATTTTGCATATAAAAATTAAATAAAATAAGGTATATTAAGGTAAAGTATAAATTTTAAATAAATGGGGAATGAGTATGAGCTCAATTATAGGAAAAATAGCAATTTGGATAGGCATCGTAGCTCAAATATATTTTAGTGTCGTTTTTGTTAGGATGATATCTATTAATATTGCTGGAGGATCTGATTACGAAACAATTTTTTTATTAGGATTAATATTGGCTCTTTTCACTGTTTTACCAACCATCTTTACTGCGATTTATATGGAAAGTTACTCTGTAATCGGAGGTGCACTTTTTATTGTTTATGCTATTATTGCACTGTGTTTATATAATTTCTTTTCGTCAATTTTATGGCTGATTGGTGGTATTTTGCTGATTTGGAATAAATACTCAAAAGATGAATCGACAGACGAAAATGAAAAAGTTGATATTGAAAGTACAGAGAATCAATTTGAATCTAAAGATAAAAT
>OMJG01000412.1_pt1 | contig 32478 bp, 29 predicted proteins | sample 1646431 | NCBI WGS metagenome assembly OMJG01 (sample SAMN03771674, study PRJEB25209) | food metagenome | isolation source: Cotija cheese | place: Mexico:Jalisco,Michoacan | collected 2011-12-12
CGAAAACTGGTGAACTCATGGCTGAATAAATTTGCAGTTCATCAAGAATTTGATAGCCTGCATATAATGTTAAAAGTGCTATTTGCCACCATGCAATCATGTTTGACTCCCCCTATCCTTTTTTGAGCAGGGACATGAAGTCCGCTGCTGTGTCGCCTGGAACCATTTGCGCTGTGAGATGAACCCCTTTTGCATCAAGTTCTTTAAATGTGTCAACGTCAGCGTCCACCACGTTGATGGACTTCGTGATTGAACGGGTTTCATCAGTTTGAGACATATTACCAACGTTCAAGTCGGTGATCGGAACACCTGCATTCACCAATGCGAGGAATGTCTCCGGCCGCTTCGCCACGATGAAAACCTTTTGTGAATCATATTTGTGATTCAAAATGTGGTTTGCTGCTGTGGCAACATCGAGAACGGACAGGCGAACACCATCTGGGGTTGCCATCCGTAACCCACTCTTGTCGATATCACTCTTTGATGCAGCTTCGTCCACAACGATAATCCGCGTTGCCCCGAGCTTAGTGGTCCAGAGATTGGCAACTTGGCCATGGACCAAGCGACCATCAATACGTGCTGCAATAATAGCCATTATTATTCCTCCTCTGTGTTTAGTTCCTTAAATATTGGGTGGTCAACCAAGTTTATCGCCTCGGCATATTGGCCTTCGGTTTCAAAAACAATGACCTCATTGTGCCCGGTGTGAAGCAACCCGGCTGGCACATATAGTGACAACGTTGGCCCCTTCTCCCAGAATCTGCCGATGTTAACACCATTGACCAGCATCACTCCTTTACCAAATCCACGACAATCAAGATACGTATCTTGTGGTTTCACCACATCAAACCCATATTGATAAAAAGCGGGTGTCCCTGCTTGCCAATCGCCGGTGAAATCAAGTTGCGGCGCCTTGTTCAAGTCAAGTGGGTATTGCAGGTAGTCCTTAATGAAATGGAGGTCTACCATGACACCGGTGCGAATTCCCTTAAACTGGGTAATCGCTTCGATTTTTGAGCCATAGTTGACGCGGCTCATGTTTTCGACCAACAGATCTAGTTGATGGCGGCCTTCAACTTCTGGGAGCAGGATGTCATCGCCGATGGCCTCTTGATACTGTGTTGCTAGCGACTTGCCATCAAAGAAGGCTTGAACCCGATCACGGGCATCAATCACGCGCAACTTAGCCGGCGTGCCTTTGTCGGTACCACTGATCAGCGGGTTTGTCCGATACAACGTATAACCGGTGTATTGGCCAAGAAACTCCTGTGTCTGCGGATAAGGTGCGGCTACTGGCTGAGCTAGCTGATCAAGTACTGAGAATAATGACACTTTCGCCGTCAACGGATTGTCCGCCTGCCTCATCGCTGGCTTGACCAGTGGTGTTGTCTGGGCCTGCGATGGCAAGACTTCGTGGATCATTTTCTGAATGGCAAAGTACTTTGGCGTTGGATTGCCTTGCTCATTCAATGGTGCATCGTAATCGTAGGAAGTCACTTGCGGCAGATCATGATCTTTGCGAGCTGAGGTACCGTTCATAAAGCCAAAATTAGTTCCCCCGTGGAACATGTAGAGATTGACACTGCCGCGTTGGATCACCGCTCGCAAGTTCTCGGCAGTTTCTTCTGGGTCGCGGCGAATGATCGGTTCGCCCCAGCGGTTGAACCAGCCGTCCCAGAATTCCATACACATCAACGGCCAATCATGTCCATGAGCTTGATTGAAGGCCGCCAACCGATCGAAATTCATGTCGGCACGTGAGCCAAAATTGCCGGTAGTCAAAATACCAGCGTCGGCCATGCTGCCAGCGTTCAAGGTTGCTGGCCACGGACCATCCGAGGTAAAAAGGGGGACATCAACGCCATGCTTTTTCATAAGTTCGGCCACGGCGGCAAGATAATCCTTGTCTTCGCCATATGAACCGTACTCATTTTCCACTTGCATCATGATGACATTGCCACCATGCGTGACTTGATGACCCACAAGATGAGGCATTAAAGCTGTGTAGTAACGGTCAATCGCTTGCAGATAGGCAGGATCGTCGGTTCGCAAGCGCATCTTTTTCGTTAACAGCCATGCTGGAAACCCGCCGAACTCCCATTCTGCACAGATGTAAGGGGATGGTCGAACGATGGCGTATAAGCCAAGATCCTTTGCGGTGTTTAGAAAGCGTTCAATGTCGAGAATCCCGCTGAAATCAAAGTCACCTTCGTTGTACTCGTGCAGATTCCAAGGGACATAGGTTTCTACCGTGTTAAATCCCAGTGCCTTCAAGTTATAAAGGCTGTGATACCAATCACTGGGATGGACTCGGAAGTAATGAATCGCGCCAGACAGAATCTTGAACGGCTGACCGTCCAACATAAACTCATGATCGATCGAAAAGGTCGTCATGCAGCGCTGGCCTCCTTTCATTCATAACAGCTTATGCTGCCATATTTAAGTGTCACACACTGACACCTTATTTCACAAGGTTTTGTGTCAGGAAAGCTTTCATGCTTCAGCTTGATAGCCTAATTTGCCATCAAGATAGGTGGCTTCGAGCTTGAGATCAGCGTCCAAAACTAGATAATCAGCGGCTCGGCCAGGTAAAATACTGCCGCATTGATCGTCGATATTGCAAGAAGCAGCCGGTGTTTGAGAAGCCATTCGAATAATTGCTTCTGGTGTTGCGGCGTTCCAAGCAAGGAGATTGGTCAGCGCATCTTTCAATTCAAGAACTGAACCCGCCAGACTGTCGCCATCTTTCATCCGCGCCATCCCGTCTTTGACATAAACTGGGAATTCGCCAAGGACGTAATCGCCATCAGGCATCATCCCCGCGCGCATGCAATCGGTAATCAATGCGATATGTTCAGCGCCTTTCAGTCGAATCAAGGTGGTGGCCACTTCAGGACGGACATGATGACCATCACAGATAAGCTCATCATCAACCCCTTGCAGATACATCGCTGCTCCGACCATACCAGGTTCGCGATGGCTCAACGGGCTCATACCATTGAAAGTGTGTGTGAAGACAGTTGCACCGGCTTCGATACAAGCTTTAGCCTGCTCAAAGGTGGCATCACTATGGCCCAAAGCCACCACCGTGCCGTCTGCGGTGGCATACCGAGTGAAGTCAGCAGCACCCTCACGTTCTGGGGCAATCGCAATTTTCTTCAACAAGCCATCAGCGGACGTCTGCCAAGCATCGTATTCTTGCTCACTTGGATTTTTGAAGTACTTCGGATTCTGTGCCCCTTTATGCTTGGTCGTAAAGTATGGGCCTTCAAAATAAATGCCTTGAATCTTCGCACCGCTTTCATCGCCAGCATGTGCGGCAATCGTTTTGCAAACCTCATTGAGTTGATCAAATGAACCGGTCAATGTGGTTGGCAGCCAACTGGTGACACCAGCTTTGAGCAAGTTTTTGCTCATTGTCTCAATGCCATCCCAATCGTTGTCCATTACGTCATGCCCTAACAACCCGTGAATATGGGTATCGACTAAACCCGGAGCAATCAATTTCCCGGATTGTTCAACAATATCGCCATCTGGCTTAGCTGTTTCCGGCAGATACTCGCCAAACTTGCCATCATCGGTGACTTCTAGATAACCACCAATTTCAGTCACATTTTTGAGAAAAAACTTTGCAGCGTGAATGTAGTAACTCATGAACTCTTTTGCCTCCTCTAAACTTGCTCGTTGATGCTGCTTGGTGCCAGTTCACGCTCTATTCCTTACCAGCGTAATCGTGCAAGGTCACGCCTTTAACAACTCGGTTAACGGTGCCGGTTGGTGATGGTGTGTCAGGCAAGTTGCCAACTTTGATCGAAGCAAGCAATGCTACAGTCTGGGCGAACATGACATCTGGGAGAGCCTGATAAGCTTCTGGAAGATCTTTAAGGCCATTTTCAAAATAGAAGGCATCGCCTGAGAAGTTCTGATCTTGCTTGGTGCCCACTGCCATCACGGATTTAGCAATACCGTCACCCTTAACTTCTTCAAGGACATCGATATCATATTGACGGGTGTAGGCATTGTTGCTAACGAGGTCGAACAACAAAGTCTTGTCATCTAGGAAACTCTTTGGACCATGACGGAAGCCCATGGAAGTGTCAAACATGGTGGCATACTTGCCAGCTGTTAGTTCAAGCACCTTCAGGCGAGTTTCGCGGGTCAAGCCGCCAAGACTGCCAGAGCCAAGATAGACGATACGATCAAAATCAAGGTCAAGCACTTTTTGAACTTCCGCTTCACGCGCCACAACTTCTTGTCCCATTGCCGCAATGGCTTTCACCCACTTGCTCTTATCCGTGTCACTGGCGGTATCAAATACCAGCAAGGCACTCAAGGTCATGCAAGAGAAACTGCCTGTCATGGCAAAGCCTTTATCATTTGAACCAGCTGGCTGTAACAGCAACAAAGTCTTGTCTTCCGTTTCAGACTTCTTGGCCAATTGGCCTTCCGGTGCGCAGGTAATGCTGATTTGATGGAGATTGTGAACAACTTGTTCAGCCAGTTCAACAGTTTTCAAACTTTCCGGTGAGTTGCCGCTACGAGCAAAGGAAACCAGAATGGTCGGCGTGTCTGCTTCCAGAAAATCGTAAGGTGCGGACACAATATCAGTTGACCCAATTGATTCAAATTCGAACTTGCTGCGATCACCATGCGCGCGTAGGTATGGCATCACCGTGTCACCAACATATTGTGAACTACCGGCACCAGTGAAAATAACGCGAACGGTTTTGCCATTAGCGGCGGCCGTCACCTGATCCAAAAAGGCCGTGATCTTTTCCTTAGCGTTGGTATAGTTATCAAATGCTTCTTGCCATAGTTCTGGCTGCTGTTTGATTTCAGCAGTTGTAATTTGTGCACCTAACTTGGTTAGTTCTTCAGTTGTTTTTTCGAACAATGTTCTTCATCCTCCTATTGGAAACCTGCTTGCCAGCCCCTAAGCCGGACTGGTTTATGCTTTATTATCTAGTGATTAACGTGATGTACGTGATAAACAAATTGATCCGCGCGAGCCACACTCAAGGTGTATTCAACAATCTCGCCGGTATCGGCAAAAGTTGTTCGCCGAATGTTCAAACAGGCTGACGCTGGTGCAACTCGAAGTTGTTCAGCATCTTCCGGCGTGACTAATCCAGCAAAAAACGCTTCATCGACTGAAACAATGTGAATGCCATAATGACCTTCCAGCCAATCGTATAATGGCGTTTTTGATAGTGCTTCCTGATTAAGACCTGGCACAGTGTTAGCAGGTAAGTAACTGCGCTCAATCATCATCGGTAACGTGTCAGCGATTCGTAATCGATCAAGGACGTAAACGGGCGTGCCTGGTTCGATGCGCATGCGCTTGGCAATTTTGGCGGGTGCCGCAATTTTTTCTAAACGCTGGATCCTAGTCACTGGTTTACGGTTCATTGCCAACATCTGTTTAGTGAAACTGTAGGACCCACTGACATCGGTTCGCTCATCAAATCGTTCTGCAACAAATGTACCTTTACCAGTGCTTCGATAAATGAAACCGCGCAAGAACAATTCGTTCAAGGCAGCACGAACTGTGTTGCGACTGACCTGATACAACTCGCTGAGATCCCGCTCGGACGGCAGCTTATCGTTGGGCTGAAGTTTCTCCTTAATGAACGTTTCCAGCTGATCTACCAGCTGTTTCGTCAACGGAACCTTTTCCATCATCTCACCTCCACGTGGTACCAACCACTTGTAGTGTATGCGTTCCCAGTTCGTGAAGTCAATACATGCGACTTATTTTTATTTTTAACGACTTACAGGTTCTCAAAATGACAACATGTACCAATTTTCGTTAAAAAAAGAAATTGAAATCATGAATTAAGCGGTAACAGACATTTCCATAATTAGACCAAATCAGGAAAATAATTATTTCGATAGGAAAGCGTTCTCATTACGTTCTAATTTTTTGTTTAACAGCCATTTAATCACACCAGTAACAAAAAAATCCCTCGATGGTCTAAAAACCTGTCGAGGGATAACTTTTGTCTTTATGAATATGTTGGGCACCTGATGATCCGCAACCTTATGCGTCTACCCCTGGAGTAGAAGTGACGATTGCCAATTTGCCAGTGAATGCCCAAGTCTTGATCTGGTTGGGAATCAAGAAACTATCGCCTGTTTTGATCGGGTAATCCTTCCCGTCTGCAGAAAAGGTCCCGTCACCGTCAAGCACTGTTACATTGGTATAAGGTGCTTGTTGGGTGAACGTCATGGTGCCATCAACATCAAGGCGATAAACGGCAAAATGCGGTGACAGCGGCGGTTTAACAAACGTGGTGATTTGCCCGCCTGTCACTTGTTCTTTGGTGATATCAAGCTTCGGGTCATGGAAAGGAACGGTCGTCACATCAAGGCTTTGCTTAATATGCAACTCACGCTTGTGACCTTGATCATCTTTCCGATCATAGTCGTAAAGCCGATAAGTCGTATCGGAACTTTGTTGGGTTTCCAATGCCACGATGCCTTTGTTTAAAGCATGTATCGTGCCGCTTGGAACATACACAAAGTCGCCAGTCTTGACTGGATATTTCCGCAACAAGTGCTCCCAATCGCCGGCTTCGATCATTTCTTTGAGCTGTTCATGCGTTTTGGCGTGATGCCCATAGATCAAATAAGCCCCTGGATCTGCCTTCAGGATGTACCAGCATTCAGTCTTACCGAGTTCGCCTTTTGCTTCGTGGGCCGCAGCATAAGCATCGTCAGGGTGAACCTGAACACTTAAACTAGCTTCGGCATCGAGAATCTTCACGAGCAACGGGAACTCCTGACTATGTTGTGGACCAAAATAAGCGGGATCTTCATGCCACGCCTCGCGAAGGGTTTTACCCTTCAATGGACCGTTTTCAATGGTCGCCGGACCATGCGGATGACCTGAGATGATCCAAGCCTCACCGATTTTACCGTCTGGAATGTCAAAGCCGTACTCAGTTTCGAGTTTGCGGCCGCCCCATATCTTAGGATTGAAGTATGGTTTTAAAAATAATGGTTCTGTCAAAATGCCCACTCCTTTTCTAAACAAGCGCTTCAGATCAGAAATCCGCATGTTAAACCTCTGAACCACATGATGAACACCCCATCATCTCATTCATGTCCGCTAATACGCCGTTTTCTAACCAATTTGCCTTTGCGCTGCTTTTTCGTCGTTTTCAAGTTCATTATACAGTACCTATCTAGACCGCTGACCTTTATTTTGTAAACTTGCGGCTCAATTAAACTAAATAACAAGACGGAACCTTACTAGCCGATTATTTTGCGGGTAAATGCTGGCGAGGTAGTTGTCAAAACAGCCAAAATCATCTCAATGACATCACAATTTCATCAAATCCTTGCGTGACACTATGAAATGGTGTTGGCGCACAACACCATAACGGCCCGTTGCGCAAAAGATGCGTAGCGGGCCGTATTTTCGGTTATTGTCAGGAATTAGACGGCCATGCGATGTTGCCTCCAAAAGAAAACAATGCTAATGACACCCAAAATCGTGGCAAGCCCGGCTAGCATCAATTCCCACCCGGAAGCTTCTGCCGTTTTTGGTAAATACCGGTCTGGATTCACAATGGTTTTTGTTGGCACTTGCTGCTGCCTTGGATCGGGTTGCGGCGCCGGCTTCAGAACCAACGCAGCGATGGCAGCTGTAATCTTGGCAGCCATGGTATCAACTTGGGCTTGCTGGGTGATGCTGAGATTACGATTAACAGCAGCAAGCGCCGCATCAACGGCACTAAGGTCTTGATAGTGTGACCGATCAAGTTTCTTTGCAGCTGCAATGGCGGCATCAACCTTTGTGTAATCGGCTGGCCGCAGTTGCAGTGCCTTGATGGCGACCGTAATGGTCTGGGCATAGCCGTCAACCAATGCCTGATCGGTTGCCTTTTTACCGCGGACAACAGCATTTAACGCTGCATCAAGTTTAGCAACTGATGCATCGGTGTACTGATTAAGTTGCCGCGGCACGGCAGCGATGGCGGCATCAACTTTACTGTAATCGGCTGGGCGAACTAAGTAAGGTGCATAGGCTGTCGAAAATTGATCCATCAACTTCAACAGCGCCGGCATGTCTAACTGTGCACTCGGATCATCCGCCCAAACCGCCTGCACACTGCCAATAATCGGCACAGCACTCGAAGCGCCTGGTACATCAGTGAATTTTTTACTTGCTAAACTAGCTAGCGCCGTTTTGTAACTATAGAGATCGCCGTCCACGCGACCTAAAACCCAATACCAACCGTCATTAGTATTCATGATTTTCAAACCCTTATCGGTCAAAAACTCTGGCTTTGCGACATCATACCCGCTCCAGCCAGCCGTCCAATAAGAGACGATCAAATCCTTGTCAAAAGTCCCGAAACTGGTGTTATTGTCATAATAAATCCCGTCATTGAAAACCATCGGCTTCAGGCCGGCATTTTTGGCCATCGCCGCTAAGTCGTTGACGTATGCCACAAACTTTTTGTAGGTGCCACTTTGTTGCAACTTGGCCCAGCCACCAGTATCGACATCATTTGCATACTCGTCACTGCCAAAGTTGAAGGTCGTAGCATGACCCTTGAAATACATCACATACTTCTGCAATAGTGCTTTTGTGAAGGCAATGGCAGTGTCATTGTTAAGATCGACAGTCCGTTTAGACCCATTAAAGGCAGGATTCTTAATGCCTAGTTGCGCCATCGCCGTCAAAATGGCATCCATATGGCCGGGACTATTGATAACCGGAATGATATTGATATCCCGTGCCGCTGCATATTTCAAGACCGCATCCATGTCGGTTTGCGTCAACGCATTCCCGTTTGGATCATCGTAGTACGCTTTGTTACCAGCCTGTATGGCCTGTTTCACGACATCACTGCCATATGTTTTGCCATTGATCGTCACGCTCATGTCATCAAGTAGCAATCGCAATGCATCGTTGCCCAATAAAACCTGCACATCGGTGTAACCGTCTGTATGTGCCCGATCAATGATCGTTTTCAACTGATCCGCGGAAAAATACTTTCGTCCCGCATCAATCGAAAAAACGCTTTTCAAGGCGTTATCAGCAGCAGCTACCTGCTTGGGCGGCTGACTCAGACTCAACACCATACCCAGCAGTCCAACAATCGCCAATAACCAAAATCGAAACCCGTGCTTCTTCAAAACTTCAACCTCCTTTTGTGGATGGTTTCTGCAACAAGATTGGCCTATTCCACCAACAAGTTAAGAATATGCTGGAATCGCTTTCAATTCAAAATGATTTTCATATCTCACACGTTATTCTCATATTTCGTTAATATTATTGTATGTTTGCTTTCAAATGGTTATCCCCTCGCTTTAAAGGGTCTAGATGGTCTTGTTGGTATGTAAAAAGAGCCATCCCAAATGGAATGACTCTTTTCAGCATGCGACTAGCAGCTTATTTCTTAGTTGTTCGCCGAGTGGTTTTGGGCGCCGCTTTTTTGGTCGTCCGCTTCGTTATCTTGGCCGCTGGCTTCTTAGCTGCCGCTGGCTTGGCCGCTGATGTTTTCGCCGCTGTCGTTGTTTTCTTGGTTGTTTTGCGCGTCGTTGTTCGCTTCATTGCCGTCCGGCGCGTGGTCTTTTTGGCTGGTGTTTTTTGCTTATTAGCTGGCACCGGTTTTGCGGTTTCTTTGGGCTTCGCCATTTCTTCTTGAATATGGTCAAGTTTCTCATGAACGGAAGCGGTCATTTGCTTATTGAGCGTCTCAAAGCCTGTGAGATAATCCGCTGCCGTTGCAATTTCATCGATTCTCAAACACGACACGTTCACAAATGGTGATGCCACCACTAAATAGACCCGAACCGGCACAATCTCGTCTGCCTCAAGAAAGTTCGTGACTTTATTGACATTCGCAAACGGCAGATTGATGATGCCAGTTTCAACTGTGATGATGGTCGGCTCAGGAAAATCGATGACGAGGTCGGCCTGAATCAGTTGCTGCTTGTCGATGGCCTTGCGGACGTCTGCAAACACCTTCGTCAAGCCCGCCTCGATGCCGTCCTTTTTGAACGCTGCAGCGGTCAGATGATTCTCGGTATGCTCGAAGCTGCCATCTAAAATGGCTTCCTGAAACTTGTGTACATTGATTTCCATATCAGTCTCCTTAAAAGCTTAGAACTGCTCAGACCATCATAGCCCACCACAGCAAGCAGACGCAAACTAAAAAAGACCATCAAGGCAAGCAACGCTCGCCTTCTAGTCTTTTTTTAAATAAAGTTATTTATTTTCTTTTAAAATAGTTTCAGTCTGCTTTTGCAAATTGTTAAACGCTGTTTCGCCGCTGACATTCTTGGTCAGCGTGCTGTCGACAGTGCTCATCAAATCGTTACGATAATCGGTGTAACCGGTAAAGACAGTTGAGGCAAAACTCTGTGAAACTGCAGAGACCGCGGCTTTATACTTGTCGTTCTTTTGTAGATAATTCTTAAATGTCGGGCTGTTAGATGCCGTTTTTGTCACCGGCACATAGCCAGAATCCATCGCCCACTGTGACGCATTTTCAGACTTCAGTAAGAATTTCTGGAACGCCCAAGCGCCTGCTTGTTGCGCTTTAGAGGCCCCTTTAAACAAAACATTGTAATTTCCGTTCAGTGGATTGCTGCGTTTGCCTTCGTATGTCGGAATCACAGCAGTACCCCAGTCAAGATCCTTTGGGGCCTGTTGGATAAGAACCGGCACGGTTGCCGAAGAACCAATCCCAAAGACCGCTTTTCCATTTGCAAATGGCACACTGAAGTATTGATCTTCGCCAGCAGTTTTCAACGCACCGCTCTTGCGCAGATCCAGAATTTGATTCACAGCTGCCAATGTCTTCGGTGCATTCAAATTAGCCTTCAGTTTCGGTGTAATTAGTTGACTGCCAGCACCATATGCCATCCCCTCAAGCGCAACATCATAACTTTGATCTAACTCAATCGCGTTGACATCAGTTCCCTTGAGTTTCTCCTGATCGGCTGCAAAATCAGCCCATGTTTTCGGTATGCTGATATTGTACTGGGACATCAACTTCTTGTTATAAAACAACACCGAAGTCGAGACTGAGAATGGCAATCCGTAGTACTTGCCCTCATATTTACCTGCAGACAAAAAGCTTGGATAAATATCTTTTAAATCAGCATTGCTCAACTTATCCGCGCCATTTAACATTTCTGGATCAAATGGCAATAACAACTTGTTCTTCACGTAGTCGCCAATGTTCGTATACGGTGACTGCGCCATGGTCGGCAACGTTTTTGATTTGCCGGCTGCCATAATTTTCTGTTGCAACGCGTTGTATGATCCCTGCGAAGTTGCGACAACTTTATACTTCTTTTGACTCTGGTTGAACTTGGTGATGAGCTTGTTCAACGATTTATCATAAGTCCCCGTCATCCGATGCCAGTAGGTGATTTTCACTGGCGCACTTGAAGACGATTTCGTAGCCGTCCCCTGCTTGCCACAGGCTGTCAGTAACAACAAAACAGCACCCATTAAGCCTAATAGCCGCCAAAAACTAGTCTTTTTCATTTCTATGTCCCTCATTCAGTGTCGCGGCTTACCGATCGACAGTGTTTGCAAGCCGCCGTATTTGTCATGTCTTGACACCCTTATTATGCCTCTTATATTTATAAAAGCAAAGAAACACCCGGTATTTTTAGTTTTCAAAAGTTACGCTAAAATTGCCGTGCCAAACTCCGCAATCTCCGGCCTGATGAGGCTTGCGACGCGGAGCTAGAGCGTGACGGCGCATGACCCTGACTCACCAGTCTTCCCCATAGAGAATGTATGTTCTATACTAATAACTAACCATGACAAGCAAGGGGGCGCAGTGATGGCAAACAATCGCATTGGTATTCGTGAGTTCGTTGAGTTAACCGTTCGCACCGGCGACCTCAATCCAATCACCAGCAATTCAAATAACACCGCCATCATTGGTAGCCAAATTCATCGTAAACTTCAAGCTGCTCACCGTGAGTCCGATTACGAAAAGGAAGTTTACCTCAAAACCGCCGTCACCGTGAACGATGAAGACTATCAGCTCGAAGGCCGAGCGGATGGTGTCTGGACAGATGACACCGGACTCACAGTTGAGGAAATCAAAACCAGTGCGCGCCCATGGGAAGAGGCCACACAAAATACAAAAGACCGCTATTGGGCGCAAGCACGTATTTATGGCCATCTACTTTGTGAACAACGGCATTTGGATCAAGCAACAATCACGCTGGTTTATGTCCAGACCAGCACCGACACAGTCAGCCGTTTCAGTGAAGTCAAAAGTGCCGCCGAGTTGGCTGATGATTTCACTGATTTACTTGAAGAATTTCGCGACTGGCTCAAACTACGTAGTGATATCATCAAACGACGCAACACCTCCATCGACCAGCTTGATTTTCCATTTCCGCAATTCCGAGCTGGTCAACATGAGCTAGCCGCCGCTGTTTATAAGGCGATCTATAGCCAAGCACGTTTGTTTGTGCAAGCTCCCACCGGCACTGGTAAAACCATCTCTGCACTTTTCCCAACCTTAAAAGCGATGGGCACGGGCTTGATCCAACGAGCCTTTTACCTAACTGCCAAGCAAAGCACTCGACGCGTGGCTGAACAGGCGATGGCCTTGATGGCGCAAGCAGGTTTAACCGCCAAAAGTATCACTTTAACGGCTAAAGACACCATCACATTTGCTGACGAACCTGATGACCCCAGCAAGAATCCTTACATGTTAGGTTACTATGATCGCCTAAAACCAGCCTTACACGATCTACTGGAACACGAGGATCAACTGACGCGTCCCGTCATCGAGACTTATGCTCGCAAACATAGGCTCGATCCATTTGAATTTTCACTGGATGCCAGCCTATTTTGCGACGTCATCATCTGTGATTACAATTATCTCTTTGATCCGCTGGTTTTTTTGCAACGCTTTTTTAGCGAAAAAGATGATAGCAATTTCTTCCTGATCGATGAAGCGCACAACTTAGTCAGTCGCGCGCGGGACATGTACACCGCTGCCATCACAGATCAAGATTTCGTCCAGTTAAAAAAAGCGCTAACCCCTTATAAAGGTGCCCCTTTGACAAAAGTTCGCCGCGCCATGACACGTATTTTGAATACCCTTGATGCAACGACTTCAACCTTGTTGACCTCACAACCGACCATCTTTCAAGATGATCCGCTTGATGACCTCACCGCAGTTCTTTTTCGCTTCACCGAAGTCGTTCACGATTGGCTCAGCGAACCGCCAACCCCCGCGTTGCAACCTGCTGTCGATCTCGTTTTGCCGGTATTTTTTCTAGCCAATCAATATCTGCGAATTGGCGACTTCTATGACGCGACATTCAAAACCGAAGTCACTAAAGAAAACGGCCAGATTATGGTTAAAGAACTGTGTCTCGATCCATCGCAATTTGTGGACGAAGCCTTGAAAAAAGGGCGTGGTGCCGTCTTATTTTCGGCGACCTTATCACCGATGGCATATTTTCAAAAGTTGCTTGGCGGGATCGACAACAGTCTCGCCTATACGCTGCCCTCCCCATTTGATCCCGCCAAACAAGCAGTTATTGTTGACGCTAGTGTCAATACGACTTATCGACGACGCACGCAGGATTTGCCGCAGTTGATTGCGAGCCTGACAACATTAGTTCGCACCAAAAGCGGCAACTATCTCTTCTTTTTTCCATCCTATGCCTACTTGAAAACGGCCTATGAAGCCTTCACTGCGGCGAATCCCGATCTAAGGATTTGCGCCCAAGAAAATGCCATGACTGAAGCGGATCGGCAAACATTTCTAGATTATTTTCAAACTGGCAGTGAGCCGATTATCGGGTTTGCCGTGCTTGGCGGGATCTTTGCTGAAGGCATTGATCTCAAGGGAAGTCGACTGATTGGCGTTGCAATTATCTCCGTGGGGTTGCCAGGTATCAATGCTGAAACCGATCAACTGCGGGCCTATTTTGATCGGGCAAACGGTCAAGGATTCGCATATGCCTATCAGCTGCCGGGTTTCAATAACGTGTTACAAGCAGGTGGCCGCGTCATCCGCGGTACCAAGGACGTCGGAGTCATTCTGCTGATTGACGAACGGTTTATTACCCCACGTTATGCCCGCCTTTTTCCAGATCACTGGACCCACGCCCAAGTCAGCTACAACCCAACGCAATTAGCTCAACTCTTGACGCATTTCTGGGAGGCCCATCATGAAAACACAGCTCACGCTTGATTTAGAAAAAACGCTTTATGCCTACTGGCAAGAACAAGGGGCCACCGTGGTTGAAGAAGTGACGATGCCAGACGATCGCGGAATTGTCGATACGCTGGTTCGCCAAAAACAGCAAGACGCGACTATTTGGCGTTGTTTTGAGCTCAAAGTCACCAAAGCCGATTTCCATAGTAGCGCCAAACTCAGCTTTATCGGTCATTACAACTACTTTGTCTTGCCACAACGACTGTACACGGCGGTGGCTAGTGAAATTCCACATGGGATCGGTGTTTTTACCTACCATCCCTTCTCTAAAGCCGCAATCGCCGCCAGCGCTGTTCCTGTGGTAACACCTGGTACTTTGACGATCGCCAAACCAGCTCGCCGTCAAGAACTGCAAGTCCCTGAAGCCACTTTGACCGACCATTTCATCGCCAGCCTCAATCGCGAAGTAGTCAAGGCCAAACAAGTTGCCAAGGGCCTTGGCCAATTCTCAGAAGCCGATCTATTTACTGAACTGAAAAAACGCTCAACCGATTACGATATTTATCACCCTGACAAGAATCTTTATGATCAGTTTGTTTCGGAGCTCGACAATACCACGATCAATGCCTTACAAGAAGAGATTGACGCGTTGAATGCTGAACTAGCCACTATCAAAATGGACGCCAACAGATGAAGTATTTTCCGATTATCCGGGGTAAATTATATGATCTGGCTGCGGTGACACAGCTGGTTGCCGATCACCAATTACCAAAAACCGTCATCCCTGTCATTGAACCGGTCAAAGATATCCCCGGCGTCACGAAGGTAACTAGCGCTCTGGTTCAAGCAGCACATCCGGGCTATGTAATTCAAAATCCGCAAGTCGGCACGTATCAGTTACTGGCAGCGCCGCGCCATGTTGTTGTTTTAAGTGACGTTGTGCAGCCCGCCCGAATTTTTGATGCCCGACCAGCCGCACTGGTGATCGCAACGACAGCAGCGCAAGCAAAAGTTCTGCCACGGCACCAGCTAGCCTTGGTGCCTGATGAGGCGCGGGTTCGCCGACTGGCTTTGCCTCACGCCATTTATTTAAATGACCATTTCACCGTTTATCCACACACGGATGACTATGGTATCTTGCAAGATGAGTTTTATCAGTACGCTCCGACTTCACTGCCTGGTATCGGCTTTGCGGACTATCCCCTTGCCACCAGTGACTATTTCGAGCATGGTTATCCGCAACGAGCTGTCGCCATTCATCTGGTTTATCCAGCGGCCGATGGCACATTGCGGTTGCATCACTTCGTTTCGGTTAATAACGACGACTTTGCCAATCCGCAAGCCAAGTTTTTCGAAGTCTTGGATCAACTAACGGCATGGCTGCCATTTCACCCAGATGCGCAAACAACTGGAACCAGTGCGTTCATGACCGCGGCCACCCGCCATCATTTTCCCGGCCTTGGCATTGTTCGTAAATATCAGCTCATGCATCATCTCGAACTCATCGGGCGCTGGTTGCAACCCGCGCCGCGACATTAACGAAAAATCGATTGCCTATCAATTGGTAATCGATTTTTTGTTGAAATATTTTTTATATTGTTGAAAGCGTTTCTTAATAAATATTTCACAATTTTAAACGTGGGCAATCTAGTCACGAACAACTAATTATGTTACACTTTTTGTGAAAACCTTATCAATATATGAAGGAGTGTTTACCTAATGAAAGTTCTTGTTATTGGTGCGACTCATGCCGGTACATTCGCAACACAGCAAATTTTGACAGAGCATCCCGATTACGACGTGACTGTCTATGAACGAAATAGCAATCTATCATTTCTATCATGTGGCATCGCTTTGTGGGTTGGTGATCATGTCAGTGATCCTGATAAAATGTTTTATTCCAGTCCTGAAGCATTGGCTGCGCTGGGTGCTAACATGCAAATGGAGCATGACGTTTTGGCGATTGATCCTGTAGCGAAAACGGTTGAAGTCAAGGATCTCAAAACCGGCAACGTGACCACTGATACATATGACAAATTGGTTTACACAACTGGTTCGACGCCGATCGTCCCAAACATTCCGGGCATTCACGACACGGATGTTCATCTTTGCAAAAATTGGCATGATGCCAAGGCTTTAAAGGCGCTTGCTCCGACCATTAAAAGTGCGATCGTAATCGGTGCCGGCTATATTGGCGCCGAGCTTGCCGAACAGTATGCACTAACTGACAAACAAGTTACCTTGATTGATGGCTTACCACGAGTGTTGGCGAAAAACTTTGACGCTACCATTACAGATCGAGTAGAAAAACTTTATACGGATCATGGCGTCAATTTAGCACTGGGTGAGATGGTCACCGGTTTCACCCAAGGCACTGATGGTGAGATGACCGTCACAACTGACAAAGGCAGCTATACAGCAGATGTCGCTGTTTTGTGTACCGGTTTCCGACCAAACACGGAACTGCTGAAAGACCATTTGGAGACCTTGCCAAATGGTGCCGTGATCACCGACGCCTATATGCAAACTAGCGATCCTGCTATTTTTGCAGCCGGCGACACTGCTACCGTGCATTACAACCCGACTGGCAAAAATGACTACATTCCGTTAGCAACCAATGCCGTCCGTCAAGGTATTTTAGTCGGCAAAAATATTGAAAAACCAACCGAAAAGTATCTCGGTACCCAATCAAGTTCAGCGGTTGAACTTTTCGAACACGCCATTGCTGCCTCTGGCATGACCACTGAAGGAGCCAAAGCCCGTGGCATTGAGGTTGCCAGCGTGACCATTGAGCAGGATTACCGACCTGATTTTATGCTGACCACCACGCCGGTTCTTTGCAGCTTGACTTGGGATCCTAAAACGCACGAAGTCAAAGGCGGGGCCTTCTTTTCCAAGCATGACATCAGCCAAAGTGCCAATGTCATCTCCTTAGCGATTCAAACACACATGACGATCGAAACATTGGCCATGGTCGACATGCTCTTCCAGCCAAACTTTGACCAGCCAATCAACTGGGTCAACGCCGTCGCCATGGCAGCCGTTGCCAAAGCTCAAGAGATGGAAAAAACACCGGTAGCTTAATCCATTCGAATTGCAAACAATCATCTAAGAGCTACTATTTCTTCTTGGAATTTATGATTTGTTAGGTTCCGAATAACCCGGGAAAAAGCGCAAGGGCAAAAAAGTTCTTTGCCGTGCCCCACTCATAAATCCCAGTCATTACCCGATAAAAACCAAAAAGCGAATGATTTCCCCTGTATAAGGAGAGGAGGTCATTCGTTTTTGCTTGACGTCTGAAAATTTTTCCCTGACTTTTCCAATGCACGGATTACCCAGTCACTTTCGCGTCTGATCAAGCGCATGAAACTATTTGCCCACGAAAATTGAGCTTGAAGCAGCCAAACAAAATAGCCTTGAAACTGCCGGCCAACAAGTGCTATCTGAGCCGCGATCACGATTCAGAAACTGGTGATTTTTTTCGATTTTAATCACTGAATGTGGCTAAAGTTGTTTTTAATCTTGAGTAATTTTTAATCCTACCGTTAATGTCTATTTTCAAACATATTAATCAACAGCAAAAAATAAACGTTGCAAAATCGTCTTTTTTCGTCGCATTTTGAAACTTATGGCTAAATAAGCCACGAAAAGCCCGAATAACGCAACGTTAATTTCTCTGCTGCCTATAAATCGCCTAATACTTGTATATTATGTACAGGGTCGCTAGCACCTAGATAGTTTTGTCTCAGATCTACGGCAATTAGCGGGAAGGAGAGGAAAGAGAAATCATTTTTGACCCCTTCAACCGTGACATACTAAGCACACTTTTTCATATGTGTTCTTGTACTATCCCAAACGAAGGGGTGACACTACATGGCAATTGCCGATGCTACCTCAGCAATGGTTTCCGCACTGCTGGGCATTATGGACAATCGCCGTGGTTGTAGTAAGCCGAAACATTCAAAAAATACTAGGAGCTGAAACTTATGTTGGAAAATAACTTAGTGCTTAAAAACTTTTCGTGCATCGATGATTCAGAATTAGCAGAAAGTCAAGGCGGCATTGGTGTTGTCGCTACCGGCGTCATCATTGGAAGCCTCACTGTATTTCTGTCCGGTGTCTTCTCTGGCTTTACGGATGGCATGACGCAAGAAAAGAAACCTGCAACTGTATAAATAAGTGGTGAACGTGCCAAAGCAATTCGTACTTCGCGTTCTCGCAAAGAAGCTCCCTTTGGCCATTATTGCCCGTCTTTTGATCTTGATGCTTTGGCAGTTTGGCACGGGAGTCTTGCAAACTTAATTTCATGTGGGTTATCAAAAAGGTAGCTCTATAGCTAGTTGTTTGAAATAGACACGATAAATGGAGGAAGCCACAATGAATCAAAAAGCTTTGAATCAATTTCCTGAACTTACCTACACAGAACAAGTGTCGGTTGTTGGCGGCGATTTGTCAGTCGAGGTCATCATGAAAGGTATCTTCACCGGTATCTTTGATGCTGGGTACCAAGTGGGTCAGTCAATCGCAAAATGGGTTAAGTAATCATTGAGCTAAAGCTACAAAAGCTTGCATGATGCTCACCAGACCAAAACGCAGTGCACACTTATTGAGTGCACTGTTTGTGCTTTTCAGCTTTCTATTGTCCTCAGTTATCCCCCACTCCAAAAAAGCTGACGCATCTAAAGGTATCTCACTTGCTTAGAGAGATGTCGTTCAATACCGTTTAAAAATAAACGTAGCAAAATCCGCTTTTTTCGTCGTTATTTGGCATTTTTGACACTGCTAGCGACGAAAAAGCAGCAATTATCAACGTTAAAATTTAAAGCAACAAAAAAGCGGCCGCCCATCGTATATTGTCTATAGGATAGCTACCAAGCCTGCAAGTCTATCTAGGGACCAAATATTCAAACAGCAGATCAATCTAAGGAAGTGCCGAAAAAGCTCGGCAACAATTTATAGCTTTACATACCAACAGCTTGGACAAAATCGCTAGTGGACCGGACATTTTCTGTCATTGATCTCGACTCAACCACATGATGTTGCGTTACTGGAGATCTCACAAAATTGGGGACAGGCCTTAGCCAAGAACATTTCGCCATCCATTGCAAAATACATCTTTAAATCCCCTACAAAGACTGCTCCATCTGAACTGATCAAAAGTCCGGACTATGATGATTAGGATAGCTATCAATCGTTGAATCGTACTGGATATCCCGTGAATGCAGGATATTTTTTGCCCCGGAATGAAAAAAAGCAAAAAAAGGAACACCCTCTCGCGAGAATGTTCCAGTTTAATTTTAGCCATTAGTTATCCTTATAGTGAAGGACGAACAGCAAAATCAGGCATGAAGTAAGCTAATGCCGTATACTTCACATTTTCACCTGGTTGTGGTGCCTGAATCATTGTACCGCCACCAATGTAGAGCGCTACGTGGTAAGAGCTACCATGTCCGCCCCAGAAGAGCAAATCACCAGGCTGAAGTGCACTCAGTGAGACTTGCTGACCAGAAGATTCTTGTGGCACTGTCCAACCACCGATGTTAACACCGGCGCCGTTTAAAAAGGCATAATACATCAAGCCTGAGCAGTCAAAGCTGTTAGGACCCTTGCCACCCCATACATAAGGTTTCCCAATTTGCTGTTCAGCAATTGAGATAACCGCCTGAATTTTTGCCTGACGTGACGGCGTAACAGGAGCTGGGGCTGGGGTTGGTGCAGGAGTCGGCGTTGGTGCAGGAGTCGGCGTCGCGTTATTTGTCGTTTCCTCGGTATTGACCGTATTGCTTGGTTCTGCCTGCTGTTGCTGTTCCTGAGTTGCATCAACCTGTGTCGTTGCAGGCGCAGCACTGGACTCAGGCGTCGTAGTCTGCACAGCTGCAGCGCTAGAATCAGCAGCAGCCTTCGATGCGGCAGCACTGGACTCTGCAGCAGCACTGGATTCTGCGGCAGCACTCGCTACAGCGGCAGCAGAAGATGCAGCAGCGCTAGAAGCATTCGCAACCGCAGCAGCTTCTGAAGCGGCAGCTAATGAAGCCGCGGCACTAGACGCTGCAGCACTGGAGACAGCAGCATCCGAAGCGGCGGCATTTGAAGCAGCTGCGTTCGAAGCCGTTGCATCAGATACAGGCGCAGTCGGTGCCGCAACACTCGTTGCAGCAGATGACTGCGGTGCTGGTGCAGGTGTTGTGCTAGCAAAACGTTCTGGCACGTAACCGCCATTTGCTAACCGATACCATGTTTCGCCATTGGCTTGCAACTGGGCAACCGCCGTCAACGTCTGGTTGCCTTCCAGATACTGGCCAGTTGCCTGACTGTACGCTGGTGTTGCCCAAACTGTGACTGCAGAACCAATGTTTTTAACATATAACTGAATGTTTGCTGTCTGGGTATCAGGCTGTGCGGCTGCTTGACTCGCAGGTGCCTGACTTGCAGGTGCTTGGCTAGCTGGCGCTTGGCTAACCGGTGCCTGACTGGCAGTTTGTTCTGGTGCTTGAACGGTGACAGTCTTGCCGTCAAAATTCAAATAAATGCCAGGGATCCACTGATTGTCGCCGACTTTATACCAAGTAGCACCGTTTCGGTCAACTTTTTGACCTAGAACTTGTACTTTGTCACCAAAAGTCACATAGCGTTTTACTTGATGCCATGATGGACTATTCCATACGGTGGTCGCACCCGATTTGTAATTGACTGTCCCCGTTGAAGCGGAAACAGTATTAGCGCCGGTAGCTAAAGTTGCCAAACCGGCAGCACCAACGAATCCTGCCGTAACTGACAATACTTTCTTTGCATCTACCATGTATGTACTCCTCCAATCCAAAACTGAATTTTTTCAAAAATTGCGTTTTACTTGCGTTTACCATTTCTTAAGAAACCATATACAGAATAACACGTTTCCTACTGGTACGCACATTAAAAAAATATTTCAACTGTAAAATTCACGGCGCCAAAGCCTTGGTATAACTAGATTTCATGCGTTATCTAACGATCAGGAACTGTTTTGGCAACACCGAGTGCCAGACCGATCATGTCATTAAAGCTGGTCTGTCGCTCTTGGGCTGAGGTTTCTTCACCTGTAACCAAGTGATTTGAAACCGTGAGGATCGATAACGCGTGCACATGGTACTTAGCCGCAAGTAGATAAAGTGCCGGCGTTTCCATCTCAGTCGCCAGCACTTCATAATCAATGAGTTTTTGACGATCCATCTCATCGTTATAAAAGCGATCCTCGCCAAGCACGTTACCAACATGATAGCGAATTGCGCTAGTATCTGCCAAGTTTGCCGCCTCACGAAGAAGGTTGAAGTCGGCTAGTGGGGCAAAATAAAGCCCGGCGCCAAACGTATTCAAGATAATGCTGCTATCAGTCGAAGATCCTTGGGCCAGCACAACATCGCGAACTTTGACATTTTCGCCCATGCCGCCAGCTGTGCCAACGCGAATGAGCGTTTTAACCCCATAGTCTTGAATCAATTCATTAACATAAATTGAGATCGAAGGAATGCCCATCCCGGTCGCTTGAACCGACACGCGCCGGCCTTCAAACGTGCCGGTGAATCCAAATGCATTCCGCACCATGTTGTAACGTTGGGCATTGTCCAGAAAGTTTTCCGCGATGTACTGTGCTCGCAATGGATCACCTGGCAATAAGACGACGTCGGCAATGGCTCCTTTTGGGGCATCAATATGTGTGCTCATGACAATGATTCTCCTTCAAAATGTGGGTTTATTTAAGTAGCTTTAAGAACGACTGGCCAACTTGATTACCTGTGACACCAAAATTATCTAAAATCGTGGCACCAAGATCCGAAAATGGCGAACGAATACCTAAATCGCCATTACCCGGCAATTGCTTGCTGTAGGCTAGCAACGGAACATACTCGCGGGTGTGGTCTGTTCCGCGGAAAGTTGGGTCATTTCCGTGGTCCGCCGTGATCATCAATAGATCCTGATGCCGTAGCACTGTCATTAAGTCGCCCAATTGTCGATCGAAAGTCATCAAAGCATCCCCGTCGCCTTGCGCGTTACGGCGATGGCCATACATCGCATCAAAATCCACTAAATTGGTGAAAATAAATCCGCGGCGGTCCGATTTGACTGCTTCAATTGTTTTTTCCATACCATCAACATTACTAGTGGTATGAACACCGTCATCTAGCCCTTGGCCAGAGAAAATATCGTTAATTTTCCCAATGCCATAAGTCGCAATGCCAGCACCTTGAAGGCGATCAAGATCTGTCGGCTTATCCGGCTTAAGTGTGTAATCATGACGGTCACTGGTCCGCGTGAACGTAGTGGGGTCTGTCCCGACATATGGCCGTGCAATCACCCGACCAATGCGATATGGTGCGTCAATTGTGATGCTGCGAACGTAACGGCAAATGCGATAAAGTTCTTCAAGTGGAATGACATCCGTTTGCGCCGCAATTTGAAGCACCGAATCACCTGAGGTATACACGATCAGATCGCCAGTTTTCAGCTGTTGCTCACCATAGTCCTTGATCGCTTCTGTGCCAGAATAAGGTTTGTTCAAAACAACTTTACGGCCGGAAAACTCCTCAATTTGTTTAATCAACTCAGCCGGAAAACCTTTGGGAAAATAGCCTAAAGGTTCCGTCACAGGCAAACCCATCATTTCCCAATGACCATCCATACTATCTTTACCTGCAGAAATTTCGGCCATTTTGCCAAAATAGCCACTGGGACTACCTAACGCCGTCACGCCAGCAATTGGTGTTGGTCGAGCAATATTACCCAACCCAATGGCCTGCAAATTTGGCAAAGCCAGTTTACCATCAAAATAGGCACCAATATGACCAAGTGTGTCAGCGCCGGTGTCATCATACTTAGCGGCGTCAGGTGCTTCACCAATACCGATTGAATCCAACACAATCGTGATAATGCGATCAAATGCCATCTTATGCTTCGCCTGCTTCCTTCAAAATTTGAATCCCTGCACTGGCACCAAGACGATCAGCGCCAGCATCAATCAATGCCTTAGCTTCAGCATAAGTGTGAATGCCGCCCGCTGCCTTAACCCCTAGTTTATCGCCAACTGTTTTGCGCATCAAAGCGACATCGTGCACCGTCGCGCCGCCTGCTGCAAATCCAGTAGATGTTTTCACATAATCAGCGCCCGCCGCAGCTGCTAACTTGCAAGCCGTGACTTTTTCATCATCCGTGAGCAAAACCGCTTCGATGATCACTTTTAGCAAACCACCTTTAGCATGAGTCATATCAGCAACTGCCTGAATGTCAGCACGAACATGATCGTTATGCCCTGCCTTCAATTCGCCAATATTCAGGACCATATCGATTTCCTGAGCACCTTCGTCAATTGCCTGTCCAGTCTCGAAAACCTTCGTCTGGGTGGTGTTTGCCCCGAGAGGAAAGCCGATAACCGTGCAGACGTTCACATCCGTGTCGCGCAAACTAGCCGCCGCCCGAACAACCCAATAAGGATTAATACAAACTGATGCAAAACCGTACTGTTTTGCTTGTGCCAATACTTCATCAATCTGATCCTGTGTTGCATCCGGTTTCAATAAAGTATGATCGATGTACTTTGCCAATGGTTTTGCCATTTTTACGCCTCCGTCATAAATAGCCTTCTGATCGCAGCCAAAAAGCTTATCTTATCTGCAGAAGATGAATGCGGTTACCAAATGACGCATTCATCAGATTGCCTTAAGAATACCATGGTATGGTTAATCGTGCATAGAAAGGGTTGAATAGATCATGAGTACGCGTACCGTTAAGCCAAGTTGTGGCTTGCAAATGCGTTTTGGCAAGGCAGTTGATTAAAGCAAACTCGAAGGCTTCGGGACACCCGACCTATGGCGAAACAGTCATAAAGGTGTCCTTCTCGCCTTCACCTAATCTCATCCATTATAATAAAGTTAATCAAATTGTTTCTTGAAAGTGAGGTACTTCCATGACGAACATGCCCCCGAATTTAACTTCTAAGCTCCGCACTGATATTGTTCAAGCACCTTCAGCGATTAAAGCGGCCAGTGGCATTACGCTTTTTGGTAAAAAAATTCGCAGTATCATCTATACCATGGACGTCGCTGTGATCGCGAATTGCGATGCTGATGCGATTCTGGCTGTCTATCCGTGGACACCTAATACGCGCATTCTCCAAGCGGTAGCAACGGTGGCTAACGTGCCGATTCTGGCTGGCATCGGCGGCGGGCTAACCAAGGGCTTGCGAGCCGCAACCATTGGCGCTTTTGCAGAAGAAAGCGGTGCTCAGGCCGTTGTGTTAAATGCGCCAACTCCGATTGAAACGCTCATCAATGTCAATCGTGTGGTGGACGTTCCAACGATCTATACCATTGTCCGTCATATGGATGATCTTAACGCCCGAATTGATGCCGGTGTCGCGGCCTTTAACATTGCTGGTGGCAAAGAAACCGCCAATCTTGTGGCCGAAGTTCGTGCGGCCATTGACAGCAAGCACCCGAATTTCCCGATTATTGCTTCTGGCGGTAAAACCGATGAGCAGATCACTGCCACGATCGAAGCTGGCGCTAATGCGGTAACATTTGCGGCCTATGGCGTGACGGAAGCGACTTTCCACGCCAAGATGGAGGCCTATCGAAAGCAGAAATCGTAAAACTCGACCTTTCATAAGGCGTCTCATCATTGTTTTAACTTTCTTTTCAATACGAAAACTACTCGGCGATATTAATATTTGTTAGAATAGCATTGATAATGCGCCATTAAAAAAATTGAAAAGGGAGATGGCAGCCATGAGCAATCTGATGCAGAGATTGCTGCCCGTGCTCGTTAACAATAGCGTTCGGTTGCGACACACCCGCATTTATCGCGCGCTCCAACAAACCCTTGCCGGTCATTTTCCCGTTTTTTCTGGTCGGTGCTTGGGCTCAAATGTTGACGCAGAGTGTGTTTTCACGAAATGGCTTTTTTGCAGTCATTTATCATCTTGACACCGTCATTCCTTACTATAACCAGATCCGCACCATTTTGATGTCGATCCAAACAGTGACTCTCGATCTGATGGCGGTTATGGCGGCGTTTTTCGTTGCCAAATTTATTGCCCGATCTTATGGCAAAGATGATTCTTTGGCAGCCTTAACGAGTGTCGGGGCATTTATGATTCTTAATTTGGATTCACGACGCAATGGCCAATCACCTTTCCAAATGAATAATTTTGGTTATCGTGGTTTGTTTATTGCTATCTTTTTCGGCTTGCTTATCGGTTGGCTCTTCCGCTTCACACGTGCGGACCTCGAAGAACCAACGCATCGGTATACAATCGCTGCCTTGGTTGACCGTGGGCTGCGTGGCACCTGGCTTACTGTCGTGATTCTAGTGATCAGTGTGGCGATCAATTACAGCCTCAGCCGCATCTCGACAGAAGGTTTCATCGGGCTTTTCTACATTCCATTTCAGATACCTGCCTCCAGCCTCAGTCACGTGTCGATTCGATTGGCCTTGGTCACCACCATTAATGCCCTCATGTGGTGGGCTGGTATTGAAGGTCCGATCAATCCGTTAACAGTGCAAGCCGGTAGCACGACCAGCACTGCCAATCTGAATTATGCGCTTGAGCACAACAATTTGTTCAATGTGCCCAACCCGATCACCATTGGCACCATTTACCATCCCTTCGCGAGCTTCGGTGGCGTTGGGATGACCTTAGCCCTCATCATTGCGACACTTTGGGTTGCCAAAACCCGGCCATTACGCCGAATAGCTGGCATGTCGCTTTTGCCGAGCTTGGTCAATATCAGCTCACCGATCATGATTGGCTGGCCAGTCATGTTAAACCCTATTTTGCTTGTGCCGTTCTTGATTGCACCGCTAGTCAATATGACGATTGCATGGGCAGCTATCCGCTTGCGTCTTATGCCGCCGTCAGTTTATACGATTCCAACGACAACGCCCGGACCGTTGGCAGCCTTCCTAGGCACCAATGGTAATTGGGTATCGCTTCTCGTGGCTATCCTCTGCTTAGCAATCTCGGTTCTTATCTATATCCCATTTGTGCGACTAGCAGAAACAATCAATCTTGAATCAGCAAAGGTCGGTGGTCATCATGATTAAACACTGGCGAAAATGGCTGTTGTTACTGGTCAGTGTCTTGGCGGTAACGGCTATCATGCTCCCCGCTACCAGCTGGATGGAACAAAACGTTAAATCTGCTCGCGTTGTTCACAACTCCCGTATGCAACCGATTATTTTGATTCCTGGGAGTTCAGCAACAGAAGATCGGTTCAACACCTTGATCACCCAGCTAAACGCCCAAACAACGGGCCATAGTTTGCTGAAAATTACGGTCAAAACGAATGGGACACTAACTTACAGTGGCAAAATCGCAGCACGTGATACCGAGCCGTACATCGTTGTCGCATTCGAAAACAATAAAGATGGTTATAACAACATCAAGAAACAGGCGGCGTGGTTCAACATTGCCTTTAAGCAATTGGCGAAAACCTATAATTTCAATCGTTTTCGTGGTATTGGTCACAGTAATGGCGGCTTGATCTTCACCCTTTTTCTCGAAAAGTATTACAGCGATTCTGATGTGCGGATGACACGACTCATGACCATTGGAACGCCGTACAACCTTGAAGAAAGCAATCCTGACAATCGAACACAAATGCTGAACGATCTCATTACTAGCCGCAACAAGTTGCCTAGCAGCTTGACTGTCTACTCAATTGCTGGTACCGAAAATCTGGACGGCGATGGCACCGTCCCAATCGAAAGTGTGGAAGCTGGTAAATATATTTTCCAAAACCAGGTCGCGCACTACACCCAGATCACCGTTTCCGGCGACGAAGCGGGTCACAGCTCACTCCCGCAAAATCGACAGATTGTGAACTTGATCAGTCAATACATGGTCGCTACACCGAACCAACAGGGCATTCGGCCAGGGCAAGGCGGTAGTGGTCGAGGCGTCGGACAAGCACCAGGCGATACCGGACAGAATCCTTAAACGATCGTAAGACAAAAGGGTCGTCCAACCTCACTTAACTGATACAGACAAAAAATAAACAGGCACTGACGCATCTGTCAGTGCCTGTTTATTTGTCTTTGTACCGATCTTTTGTCACCAATAACAACAAAAAGCCAAGCCCTAAATATTGTGGCTTGGCTTTTTGACGCTTGTTAACTGTTCCCTTATCTAAGGCTTATCTAAGGCACTTGCATCCCCAGATAAGTTGCCTGCACAGCCGGATCGGCAAGCAGCTCTTCGCCTGTCCCGGTCAGCTTGACCGTGCCGCTGGCCAAAACGTAACCGCGATCGGCGATGGCCAACGCTTGGCGTGCATTTTGCTCAATCAGCAACACTGTTGTTCCCTGCGCGTTGATTTTCGTGATAATGTCAAAAATCTCTTGAATGAAAATCGGCGCCAAGCCCATCGAAGGCTCATCGAGTAACAACAATTTGGGCTTTGCCATCAAAGCTCGCCCCATGGCTAACATCTGCTGTTCACCACCGGAAAGTGTTGCGGCATCTTGATGTTGCCGCTCCTTCAACACCGGAAAACGATCATAGACCATCGTTATTTGTTCGCCAGCAGCTTGCTTATCCTTCAGTCCAAACGCACCCATTTGCAGGTTTTCGGCTACCGTCAAACCAGCAAAAATATGTCGACCTTCCGGCACTTGCGAGATGCCTTGCTTCACAATTTTGGCTGCCGCCATGCCATTGATTTTCTGCCCTTCATAGTCAATGATACCGGAACGTGGTCGCAACAAACCGGAGATTGTTTTCAAAATCGTACTTTTACCAGCACCATTTGCGCCAATCAAGGCGACAATCTCACCTGTTTGAACGCTAAAGCTGACGTCTTTGACAGCTTGAATGCCACCATAGTTCACAACGAGATGTTTAACCTCAAGCATGGTTTTCACCTCCCAGATAAGCACTAATGACCTGCGCGTTAGTTTGAATCTCATTAGGGGTTCCAGAAGCAATCATGGCGCCATGGTCGAGTACATAAATTGACTCAGCCAATTTCATCACCAGCGACATGTCATGTTCAATCAAAACCACTGTGATGCCAAAATGCTCACGAATCCGAGTAATCAAACGCCCCAGATCTGCCGTTTCTTCTGGATTCATCCCGGCAGCTGGTTCATCCAGAAACAGCAGTTGCGGCTTCGTGGCCACTGCCCGCACTATCTCCACCCGCCGTTGCGTACCATATGGCAAACTAGCAGTCGGTTCATCGGCCACATCAGCAAGCTCAAAAAAATCTAACAATTCGTCGGCTGCAGTTGCTACGGCTGCCTCCTGTTGATAAAACTGCGGCAACCGCAGCATCGTGCCAATGAAACTTTCACGATAAAGATGTGTCCTGGCCACTAAAACATTTTCTTTGACCGTCATGGCGCCAAACAAGCGAATATTTTGAAAAGTTCGAGCAACACCGAGCTTCGCCACCTGATAGGCTTTCTTTTTCGTAATATCAACTGGTCCATCAGCCGTATACAAGGTAATCGTGCCAGACGACGGCCCAGATTCGCCAGTCAACATATTGAACAATGTTGTTTTCCCAGCGCCATTTGGCCCGATCAAGGCAATCAGTGTCCCTTGTTCGATCGTCATCGTGACATCCGCGACGGCTTTTAAACCGCCAAAAACTTTACTGACGTGATCAATTACCAATTGTTGCGTCATGATGCTGCTCCTTTCCGAATCTGGCGCTTGCGCTTGAACGACAACTCATAATGGCCTAATAAGCCAGCTGGTTTGAAAACCATTAGCAAAATGAGTGCCAGCGCATAGATAACCATTCGCAAAGTGCCAAAGTTCTGCAGCACTGTATCGATGATGCCCAACACAACCGCCGCGACAAAAGTGCCAGTGATACTACCGACCCCGCCTAAAACGACGATAATCAGCAAAGCAATCGAATTCATGATGCCAAAATCTCCGGGAGCAATCGTTTGCAAGTAACTCGCATGAAGTGAACCGCCAATGGCTGCCGTGGCAGCGCCGAGCACGAAAGCTGCCAGTTTCCATTTGGTCGGATTGATGCCAATCGACTCAGCGGCAATGTCATCATCACGAATGGCCATCACCGCGCGGCCCGCCCGACTGTGAATGAAGTTCACAACGATCACAGTAGTGACACACATTAAGATATAGACCGTTGGCCACGAAGCCAAAGGCGGAATATTAAACATACCAGCAGGGCCATTGGTGATTTTCAAATTATTAATAATGACTCGGATAATCTCAGCGGCGCCCATCGTGGCAATCGCTAAATAGTCACCTCGCAGCCGCAACGTGGGGATTCCGACAATCAAAGCGGCAATGATCGCAACGATCATGCCGACCAGCATAGCAAGGTAAAACCCAAGCGGCGTTGAGATGTTTTGTGTGATGATCGCCGTGGCATAAGCGCCAATCGCCATGAAGCCAGCATGACCAAGCGAAAACTGACCGGAAAATCCGATAATAAGATTCAAACCGACTGCCAAAATAATGTTAATGCCGATTGTGACCAGCGCATTTTCGATAAACCCGTTAATGACGCCGGTTAATTCACCAATGTCGATCAAGACAAAGCCAGCAATCATCGTCGCGAGCCAAATGAGCTTACTGCGCATATTTTTAAACATAGGCTCACACCTTCTCCCGTTGACGTTTGCCGAATAATCCAGCAGGTAACACGACCAGCATGATGATCAAAACAAGGTAAACCGCCGCATCTTTGTAGGCCGATAAGCCCACAGCCTGAACACCAGTTTCTAGCAAGCCAATCAAGAAGCCCCCTACAGCCGCTCCTGGGACCGATCCGATCCCACCAACAACCGCGGCGACAAACGCTTTGATTCCCGGCACCATTCCCATTAATGGATCAATCGAATTGTAATACAAGCCGATCATGACACCCGCTGCACCAGCCAGTGCTGATCCTAATGCGAAGGTGAAGGAAATGACGTGATCGGGATTGATCCCCACCAGTTGCGCGGCTTCTGGATCAACTGCCACCGCCCGCATCGCCTTGCCCATCGTTGTTTGCTTGATAATGAACTGCAGCATCACCATCAGTACCAAGGATGTGAACAAAATAAGCAGTTGCACATTTGAAACATCGACCCCTAGTATCTGGTAGGTTTTAGTGGTGATGACCTGTGGAAAGTTCCGGGCATTAGCACCGAATAGAAACGACATGCCATTTTCTAGGAAAAAGGAAACGCCAATGGCAGTGATTAACGCCGCAATTCGCGGTGAATTCCGCAACGGACGATACGCCAAGTATTCAATCAAGACGCCTGAGAGTGCAGCCATCACCATCGCCGACAACAATGCTGGAACAAAACTGAAGTGCAGGTAATTAATCGCATAATAGCCCCAAAACGCGCCGAGCATATAGATATCACCATGGGCAAAGTTAATCAGCTTGATGATCCCATAAACCATGGTATAACCAAGCGCGAGTAAAGCGTAAATACTGCCAAGTGAGAGTCCATTAATGATTTGTTGCATCAAGGTTTGCAAAATATGATCTCCTCATAAAAAGCTGCCGCAGTCATTTACTTAACGGTATAGACTTTGGCAATTTTGCCTTGTGTCAGTTGCTCAACCGCCAGTGGCTTCTCAGGATTATGGTGACTATCAATGGTCGTGGTGCCTGTCACAGCAGGCATTTTTTTGATCTTGGCCAAACCCTTGGCAATGCTGGCTGAATCGGCAGCCTTCTGATCTTCAATCGCTTGCTTGATCATGTAAACCGAATCGTAGGCAAGTGCTGAGAACGTTGGTGCTTCTGTTTGATACTGCTTCTTAAAGCTGGTCATAAAGTTCTTCACCAGCTTGCTGCTGTTAGCACTCAGCGTCGAAAATGGCGTGGTGTAATAAATATCAGTTGCATTCGCAGCGCCGGCGATTTGTGCCAACTTAGGATCGGCCATGCCATCTGCACCAATAAACGGTACCTTGATGCCTGACTGCCGCGCTTGCTTGATGACGAGGCCTAATTCTGAATAATAGCCCGGCGCATAGATGGCATCAATTTTCTTGCTTTTGATCGCTGTCAGCATAGCATTGAAATCTTTATCACCTGATTGATAATACTGAGTCGTCACGATATTACCTTTAAACTTCTTCTTGAATGCCTTAGCCAACCCGGTTCCGTAATCAGTCGAGTTGTCAGCAATAATCGCCACGTTTTTGGCCTTCAAGGTATCGTTGGCAAATATCGCCGCATGGTCTCCTTGAAAATCGTTATTGAAGCAAGCACGGAAAACGTAGGGTTGCACGCTGCCATTTTTCTGAAGTGTAAAGTTTGGATCCGTAGCACTGGGACTCACCATTGGTACGGCCGCCTTGGTCACGTTTGGAATAGAGGCTGTTCCGTCATTGGTTGTCGCCGGTCCAACGATCGCAACCACTTTGTCAGTATTCGCCAGCTGTGCAGCTACTGAAGCCGCGCCGCTCGTTGACGATTTGTTGTCACGATAGACCGCCGTTATTTTTTTCTTAGTATTTCCGACCTTAATACCACCTGCAGCGTTAATCTGTTTCACGGCCAATTCAATACCTTGTTTCTGCTGTTCGCCGTAACCAGCAACCGCGCCAGACAACTCCATGTTCACGCCGATTTTAATCGTGTTACCTGCCGTATTTCCTTTGCTCGTGGCACTCTTTGTCGCACAGCCTGCCAATGCCAGCATCGAAGCTGCGATGACGCCAGCGCTCATAATTGCTTTGACAATTTGCTTCTTCATCTTGGTTCCCCCTCATTATATTGCTTATGACTATATCTCATTGATTCTTAACAGAAAAAAGCACCCATTCAGACGAATGGGTGCTAATCGTACGCCCCATCGCCAATGCGAAAACGGGGCTCAACACGTTGATCTTAAACGATCAATTCGGTCGGGTCCCTGGCATCAACAACAAGGCTAAAAGAGCGTAATGACAGTTACGATTTGTTTTTCTTTGCATACACATCAATGACATCAATACGCCCTCCTAGTTAAGATTAATGGTTGGTTAAAATCTTAATATGATTACCAAGGAAAGTCAACTTATTTTCTCAGAAATTTTTATTGGTAATTTGCTGAATGTTTATTTTGATGACAACCAAACGCCTGTCAATAACTTTCTTAGAGGAAATGCATGTCTAAGTCAACCCTCTATTCTAATAAAGTTATTAGAGCAAAAAGAGTTTGTCTTTGTAGTCAGTCTAGTTAAATTGCAAATAAAAAAGGACGTTCTTACCTTAAAGGCAAAAACGTCCTTTTTCTGCAGTACCCAAGTTGACTTGGATAGGATCTCGCTGGCTCCACAACCTTGAGATCGCTGACCCCACAAATC
>OMJG01000414.1_pt1 | contig 32421 bp, 27 predicted proteins | sample 1646431 | NCBI WGS metagenome assembly OMJG01 (sample SAMN03771674, study PRJEB25209) | food metagenome | isolation source: Cotija cheese | place: Mexico:Jalisco,Michoacan | collected 2011-12-12
AAAGCTGTCCTTTTAGTGCAGTTATCTCATTCGCAGGCCAGAGGACGGAACAGTTCCGAGAGCAAAGCCATGCAGGACAGGTTCAATCAGTCCTTGAAGCCCATCACCGCAAGGCACCAGGCGTTTTCCAGAGCGAGCTCCTTCCACTGCTTGTACCGTCCGCTCGCACCGCCGTGACCTGCCTCCACCTCGATTTTCACGATGGCATCCGCGTCAACCTGCGGCTCCTGCAGACGGGCCACCCACTTGAGCGGCTCGACGTAGAGCACTCGCGTATCGTTCATCGAGGTCGTGGCAAGAATCTTCGGGAACTGTGTGGTGCCGAAGCGTTCCTGGCGTTCCGCGGCATCCTGAACGTTCTCGTACGGCGAGTAGGACTTCATATAGTCATAGACCTGCCGGTCGTGCAGAGGGTCTCCCCACTCGTCCCATTCGGTGACCGTCAGCGGCAAATCAGGGTCCAGAATCGATGTGAGCGCATCGACGAAGGGAACATCCGCTTCGATGCCCGCATACAGATGCGGAGCCATGTTGGCTATCGCTCCCATCAGCAGCCCGCCCGCCGAGCCTCCGTTGGCGACGGTGCGCCTGGCATCCGCGATGCCATGCTCCTGCAAGGCAGCGGTGACATCCACGAAATCCTCGAAGGTATGCTTCTTGTTCAACCTGCGGCCCTGCTCATACCAGGCTCTCCCCATTTCACCGCCGCCGCGCACATGGGCGACCGCATAGATGACTCCACGGTCGAGCAAACTCAACCTTGCGGGAGAGAAAAAGGGGTCCGAGCTGCATTCGTAGGCTCCATACGCCGTGATGAACATCGCTGATGCCGTGTCGCCCTGATTCCCCAGGTCGAGTAGCGCGGAGCCGGCGGGGAAGTCAGCGCAGCCCCCTACACCCTCGCTTGCGGATACGAAGGTGGTGTCGGTCAATCCGCGTTCGTCACTCGCATCCAGACTGGGCACCAAGCCCTGCCTCCACACCAAGGAGACCGGCACACGCTGACCGTCCCTCACCCGTACCCATACCCTGCGTTCCGCATATCGCCGGGCATCGAAATCACCCGGCACCTCGGCCTGTTTCAGCAGCACGTCCTCACCGGTGGCGGGGTCGTATTCGCGCAATTGCGCAGGATTGGTATAGCTGCTCAGGCTGTAGCGCATCCGGGGCGTCAGGTATGACGGATTGCCACCGGCTCCGATGAAGAACATGGCCTGCGAAGCATTGCCGCCGAAAGCCGCGTCACCGGAAGTCCTGCCACTTGATGAAGGTGCAGTCATCTCGGCGAATTCCCACGCTTCGCCAGCCAGGAAGTTCTTCGCGGCATCTTCCTTCGTCATCACCGCCAGATGGGGCAGACTATCCGCGCGATAGGCGAGCGTCACGAAATGCCGGTGCATCGACAAACCCTCGATGCCCAGGCCGCGGGCGCCCTGCAATATCTCCGGGTTGCCGTCACGTCGACATGGTGCGTCTATGGGCAGACCGGCGTCAACGGCATCGGAAGCCTCGCACCCCGCAGAACTCCCCGCGACCACGCACACACCCTCGGTGAGACTGTACGGAGCCTTATGAGACCTCATGTCGATGACGTTCACCTGGAAATTCGGATTCAGGACGTTGTGATAGGTCAAAGCGAGGGGAATATCCTCACCATTCGCTCCGGCACCCTCAAAACGCGCAAAACTCACATCATATTCGACGCCCTCGCGCCGGGGCACGAACACCTCGAAAGCTCCGGTCGGATTGTTTACAGGCAGGGTAAGCACCTCGGTGGTGGTTTTCGAACCTGTGGTGATGACGATGCGGCATTCGTCGAAGCTCATGCCGACACCGACCCAGAAACGCTCGTCGTGCTCGGTCCAGACCTCCACATCATGCGAACTGTCAGTGCCGACGCGATGCCTCCACACGCTGTACGGCCTCCATGAATCGTCGACCTTGACATAGAACACCCATCCGCCATCGGGCGTGATCATCGCCCCGGCGGAGACCTGCTCGATGACCTCAGGCAGGTCTGCAGCACCGCCTTGCCCGGCCGACAAGGTCTCATCCGTCGCCTGCATATCCCTGATACGGAAGTCATAGCGTTCGTTACCGGTGGTGTCGGTACCATACAGCAGCCATCTGCCATCCGTGCTCATGTCCATTCCGCCGATACGGAAGAAATCATGGCCCTTGGACTCCTTATTGGCATCGAATACGATTTCTTCGCCGGGCAGAGGGGTATTGTCGGCGCTGTCCACCTTCGGAGGATTCCAGTCCTGCTCGTCGACGACGGGCAGACGGCACTGCACCGCGTATTGCTGTCCCTCCATGATTCGTGTGTAATGCCAGAATCCGTGGAGTCTGACAGGGACGGACATGTCGGTTTCCTTGATATGGGATTTCAGCTCTTCGAAGAGCACATCCCTGAAAGCGTGCAACTCACTCGTGCGGCTCTCGAAATACGCGTTCTGACCGGACACATAGCGTTGCGTACGCTCTGAGGCCTTGTCCCGCATCCATTCGTAAGGGTCGGTGAATACCTCTCCCCCGGCCTCTCTGCGCTTGGGAATCCGTTCCGCCCTGGGGACGGATTGAGCGGCCGTAAAGGCCGTTGCCTCCTCATGGTCACCGCTGGATGTCTTGCTCGTGTCTTGCGAGTCGCTACGTTCTGTCATGCATGAGATTATATGGTCATTCCTCAACATGATGGCATGAATCGCGGTCCTGACGCGGCTGTGCAGTGCCGTCATCCATACCGAATTCAATGGCGGCCGGTATCGGCGGAATTTCCGCGATACGGCAGCTAAGCACATCCTCTTGTGCCTGTAAGCCGTCCGAAATCCCTACGCACGTCCCCGCATAACTCCATGTACAAGTCCTCGCACAATCGGCAACGGCTCCGCAAAGCATGCTGCCGCTAGGGGTTCAGCGACGGAAGCGCCTGCCGCGTTGTTGCGCGAGGAAAGGCAGCATCGTATTCATCAGATTGGAGCCCGTGGTTCCGTAGAACACCGGCACATCAGTCACCGGCATCGGCTGGGTCGCCGTGATGCCCGCCATCGCACCAATCGACTCACGTGGGCTGAGCTGGCGTATACCGATTGCCAGAATACGACCGGGATATCTGCGAGCGACCGTCGCATACGTGGTGGGGTCCTTCTGACCGTCGTCTCCAATCAGCAGGAACTTCATCTTGGGAAAGTCCGCCATCAGCTGGTCCACGAACTCGAGTTTGTGCTGCACTCCTGTGGGGATGAAGGTCTTGGGACGAGGATCGAGGTCGCGAAGCAGCAGAGGTCCTTCAGGGAAGCCGTGGTAATTGATGAAATGCCGTATGGAGCTCTCGACGTTCCAGGGTGAGGTCGACAGGTAGAAGAACGGTGCCTGAGGGTACAGATCGCGAATCTTGTTGTACAGCACGCTCATACCCGGGACCGAAATCCGTTTCTTCGGGTTCAGCAGCAGCATATTGTAGGCCGCACGCCACAATGACGGCACCTGGGTCACCATGATGGTGTCATCGATGTCCGAAATCACGCCCAAGGGAGTGGACGCCGGATAGGTGTAGAGCGGGGCGGTGACGGGAGCACGTCGGCTGACCTGATAGGCCACTTCGTGACGACCGGGTTTCAACCTGTGCTCAGCCACCAGATCGAGGTATCCGCTGGAATCCGACAAGGCGAACTCATCGCTTTGCGAACGCTGACGGTCAGGCTGGTCGTAGACTTCCGAACTGCCTATCTGCACGGTGTGCAGCCGCGTCCCATCGACGCGAATCTTGACCTGAGTGCCCGGCGCCGGAACCTTGAAAGCGCTGCGGATGCCTCTGACCGCAAGCCCCGAACGCCCGCGTTCCGGTGAAAGCGTGGTACGGCATATCAGACGCGAATAATCGGGAGTGCCGTAACCCACATAGGGTTCGACGATTGGATACCACCGAAGGTGATGGGTTATCAACGTGGAGACGAAAATCCAGAAGTTGAAAGCACCGGTCACGCCCCTTCTCGCCGAACGAATCAGCAAGGGCTTGCTTTCGATACGCTCCTGCGGTTGAGCGGTGTCGAAGGTTGTGGCTGCCCTGCGGGCGCGTATGGCGGGCCTATCGGGTTGCTCCATGAATGTCCTGCTCTCGTCGATCAGTGGATAGCCTTCGCATATTCCTCTGCATCGAGCAGTTCCGGCTCGTCGTCGTCCAATTCGACCTTCAGAATCCAACCCTCGCCGTACGGGTCGTTGTTGATGATGCTCGGGTCCTCAGCCGCATCGTGGTTCACATAGCTGATGGTTCCGGACACGGGCGACACCAGGGGTTCCACCGCCTTGGACGATTCCAGTTCGACGACTTCATCGCCTGCCTCGACCTTCCCGCCGGTCTCGGGCAGATCCACGAAGACGAGATCTCCCAGCTCAGACGCCGCATACTCCGTGATGCCTATCACCGCAGGAGACGACGACGTGTCGATCCAGACATGATCCTGAGAATACTGAAGTTGCTCGGGCACATCCAGGCTGGGGCCCTGCTTGCTGTCTTTATCACTCATGCCCACCAGAATACCGGCACAAGGCTACAGATGAAAGCTGTCAGCGCACAGCGGCAGTAGGCTGGGCTCCTATGACCTTGACCATGGTGCCGACCGGAGCGTTCTCGTAAATCCACTGCGCATCCGATGGAGTCATGTTGATGCAGCCGTGGGAACCGTAGTTGACCGGATCGCCTTTGGCTATGCCGGTGACGTTCCACGGGGCCGCATGGAAACCTTCTCCGCCGTTGTAGTAGCTAATCCACTTCACGCCTTTGCTGAGGTAGTCGGCTCCTCGCATATCCTGCGTCTCGTATTTGATGTTGACGAAGAACGTGCCCGGGTCCGACTCACGGTCGCCGTTTTTGCCGGTGACCACATTGAAGGTATTGACCACGGTGGTGCCCCGGTACACGGTGACGTTCTGTTTGGAGCGGTCCACCTGAATCCACAGGTCGCCGTTAGGAATATCGTATTGCGCGACCTTCGAGGTCGTGGTGTATTTCGTCACATCGGATTGGGCCTTGATCGTCGCTGCCTGGCCGGCGTCGAGATTCTTGGCCACTTCCTGCGCTGTGGCGTCGGTGTCCTTGACGGAGATGCCATTGACGCCCTTCGTGGTCACGGTCAGTACCGTGCCCTGCGTGTTCTTGACGTTCTCCTCGTTGACCGAGTCCTGATTGAGGGCGGAAGGCAGCTGCTCCTTCAGATATGCCTTCATCGCATCCTGGTTGTACGTGACGGATATCGTGCCTTTGCTCAGATCGCTGGAGAAGCTCGTCCACTGAGCGATTTCCTTCGACGGTATGGCGAAGGTCTTGCCTTCGCCGTTATCGATGACAATGGCGTTGGCCAGCCGTCCGTTGGCGGCGTCCGCTGCCTCCTTGGCGACCTGCTCCGAAATGGGCGACTTGACCTCGCTGTACGTCACCTTGGCTTCGGATGTATCGCCTGGGTTGCTGACCAGCTTGTTCACCGCCGTCTTGACGTTGGCGATGTCCGGTGTCCGACCATCCGAACCGGCTTTGGCCACGAAGGAATTGCTCGCCGTGTCATATTCAACCGTGGCGGCATGCGCCTGATGCTCGTCGTCGACGAGTTTGCCGGTCAGAAAATCGGTCATCTTCGCGTCATCCGTGTGGACCGTCAACGGGACTGAGGCCGAGCTGAAGGGATTGACCTGAGCGAGAGCTTCGGACGATTTCGCGTTGAGCAGATTCGCAACGGTGGTCTTCTCGTCCAGCGTCACGCCGAGGTCGCTGAGTTTGGCGTTCAGAGTCTTGCCGCTGTCGTCCTTGACGGTCACTGTTGACGTTGCAAAAGCGTTCTTGACTGTTGCAGTCAATGCGGCTTCGTCCTGCCCTGTCACATTCTGCCCACCGAGTGAGACCCCGGGCGCCGCCTTGCCGCTGTAATACGAACGCGCTGCGAAAAATCCGCCGACCACTGCGGCAACAAGAAGAAGCAGTGCGATCGCCGCGATGACGAGGCCCTTATGACCGTGTCGTGGAGCTTGTGTCAGCGCCTGCATGCCGGAGCCATCGACGCGAGCATCCCCGCCACCCTGAGCAGGGGGCTGCGGCACATCCAATGGGAGGAAACGGACGGTCGCTTCACCCGCATCGGAGGTTTTGGATGCATCCGTATACGGAGCCGCCGAGGTACGATGCTGTTCCCCGCCTGATTCCCCGTTCGGGAACAGCAACGACGTCTCATCATCCGTATTCTTGCCTTCGGGCATAAGCAACCTTTCCTCACTTGACCGTCCACACTATACGCGAAGAATGTGCCTTCATGCCGTACAATTCGCGCCTGGGCAATACATTCGACCACTGTTTTCACAGTTGCTCCACGTATATGCCAATCGCGGTCTTCCTTTGGGATTACAGGGAATACCCCAACCATTCCTCTATCATGTACCGGGCGATGGTGGCCTTGCCGGGAGCGAGGATTTCGCCGGCTGTGAGCTTGCTCATATAGTCGTCTTTCGTCACCCACATGGCGTCAAGCGTCTCATGACCATCCACATGGATATCCGTATCGAGTGCCCGGCCTTTGAAGGCGACCATCAGGGATGACGGGAAGGGCCAGGGCTGGGAGCCGAGATACTTCAATTCACCCACCGGAATGCCGGTTTCCTCGGCCGATTCGCGTCGTGCCGCATGTTCCAGATTTTCTCCGGCCTCAACGAATCCCGCCGACACCGAATAGAAATTCTCTGACCATGCGGCGTTCCTCTGTATCAGCAGACGGTTCGACGCGTCGACAATCGCCGTTATCGCGGCAGGTTCAATCCTGGGGAACAGCAGCCGTTTGCCGTCTTCCGGATTGCTGCAACGCTGACCCCAACCCGACAACGCCGGGCTTGTGGCGGCACCGCATCTTGGGCAGAAGCGCTGCGAGATATGCCACATGCTCAGCGTGGCCGCACTGGTCGCCAAACCAGCCTCCAATGCGGAACAGTGAGGTGCGAATCCTCTGAGTCCAACCCAATCGAGCTGCCGTTCGGCCCTCTCCAAGGCATCCGTGAATGCGGGTGCAGCGGTTTCGTCGTCCGGACCGAACGCATCGTCAGCACCCACATGGGCGGCGTCCGGGAGGGATGAATCCTCATGCGCGCGGGTGATGTCCAATGCGACATAGTCGTGAGCCTGCCCGTTCGGCACGGGGTCGCTACCGAGAAAGTACGCGTGGACACGAGGATTGTCGCGCAGCGCCTTGCTGAGATATTCGCCCGGGAAATAGGCGAGCCTCATGTGGACGGACTCGTAATCCACCAGTTCTCCCTGACCGCGCGGAACCGCGAGCATACCCTCCTTGACCAGGAACACCCGGGTGGATGCCTTTGCCAGCAGTGTTTCGATGAGATGCTCTTCGGAACGTCTGTCGACCTGGTAATCGACTCTGGACTGGGACAAGGGCAGGAATGGCAGCGCCTGCGTCAGTGCCAAAGGAGAGAACGCGGTGAGTGGGGATTGTGCGTCGTTCACTGTGCCGACCTGACTTTCCGTACCAGCGCCAGCAACGCCTGCGAGACCTCCTGCGGATGCTCCACCGCACTGAAATGGCCTGAGTCTGCGATTTCCACGAACTCCACATCGGCATTCACCATGGCTGCCGCCAACGGCCGCATCACCTCGGGCGGACTGGACGGGTCGAGGTCTCCGCTGAGCACCAGTGCAGGAGTACTGATTAGCCCGAGCTGGTCACTCTGGTCTTCCCTGCCCGCCGCCATGCGTTCCCTCCAGGCGATGCCTTCCGGTGTCTGTTCCCCTATCCAATTCTCGAAGTTCTTCACGAATCGCGGTGATTTCTTGATGGTGGAATCATTCGGCTGAGGATGTGCGAAATTCATCACGGCCTCCACATCGCCATCCCTTTCACACCGAGAGGCGACGTCGATACGGTGCCGTCTGGCCTTATCCGAATCGGCATCGGCCTTGGTGTCGCACAAAGCGATGCCTGCCACCGCGTCGGAGTGCAGACGTTGTACGGCCAGGGCCACGTATCCGCCCATCGACAGACCGACCCAGATAGCCCGGTCATGGCCCTTGGCACGCAGCATATCGACGTATGCGTCCGCCAGACGATCGAGCGCCTGCGTGTAGGCTCCGTCTTCAGCCTGCTCACCGGTGCTCTGTGCGTCCGGAATGGGGCAGGCCCCGGCACCCGGCATATCCGGTGCATATATCGTGACCGGCTCCATGCCTTGCTCCGAAGCACCCTGCCCGACGAGCTCCGCCATTTCCTCCCACATCCTGTGATCGATGGGGAATGCGTGCAGCAGCACGAGGGGCGTTCCGGTTCCTTGCGCATACACGGTATTGATGATGTCCATTACTTGCCTCATCCCTTGCTTATCCAGCATTGGGTTGTTCAACAGTGCCTATGCGAGATTGTTAACCCAAGATTGCTCATCGAACATTGATAATCCGCCAATGGTGTATCCAACGTTGGTGTATCCAGCATTGGCTTATGCAGCATGCTGCGTGTGACGTCCATATGACTTACCCGCGTGTCCGTGCGGCAGCCGTTCTGCGGTCAAGCCAGACCAGCCCATGAAAGCGCACGCTGCAGCAGTTTGCCGTGCCCGTCGGGCATCTGCTTGATGAATTCCTCAAGTATCGGGCTGTTCGGACTCACCCATTCGACGTCCAGGGTCTCGTCTTCCGGTTTGCAGTCCCCGGCCACGGGAATCACATAGCACAGCGATATGGCATGCTGTCGTGCATCGTGGAATTCCGAGACGCCGGGGGTGGGGAAGAACTCCGCCACGGTGAAGGGCTGCAGACTCGAGGGAATCATGGGCAAAGCAAGCTCGCCAAGATCCTTCGCCACATTTCTGGCGATGGCCTCCCGCAAGGATTCATGGAACAGCACGCGTCCCGTAATCAAGGTCCGCTCGATTGCGCCGTCCTCGCACATTCTGAGCAAAGAGCCGACCTGGACGATACGCCCCAGTTCGTCGCTCCTGACCGGCACGATCTCGACATAGGCTATCGGCAGTTGATGCCTTGCCCGGTCTATATCCGCAGGTCCGAGCCAACCCGGAGGGTTGCTGCCCGATCCGCGCACAAAATCCTCAGGGGTGATGTTGTCGAATTCTCCCCGACTGCGACCGGCATCGAAATCCCCATCGTCTGGCACTTCATCATTCAGCACTGGCATACCTTCTATTATTGCCTACAACTGTGGATATGCAGGTAACGAATCCTGCATGAGATTTCTCACAGTGCTGTTGCTGCCTCGGGCCGTACGCACAGGATGGGACGGCTGCAAGTGTGCGCCGATAGCTGAGCCGCAGGGTAATCGGGCACGATTCTTGACTTATGGCTGTAGTGTTCATTGACAACACAGTAGTGATGCGGTGGGGCGTGCCACGCTCCGCCACCTCGCAGACTTCGGTTGAAGGAGCTCAGATGGCCACTCAGGAATTAACCTCGCAGACGTTCAACAGCACGGTTGCCGACAACGAACTCGTATTCGTCGACTTCTGGGCGACATGGTGCGGCCCGTGCAAGGCTTTCGGACCGATTTACGACAAGGCATCCGAGAAGAACGCCGACATCGTCTTCGGGAAGGTCGATATCGACCAGAACCAGGAGCTGGCCGCAGCCGCGGATATCCAGGCGGTGCCCACCTTGATGGTCACCAAGAACGGGCAGGTCATCTTCAAGCAGGCGGGAGCCCTTCGAGCCTCCGATCTCGATAATCTCATCGAACAGGCCAAGCAGGCCGACGTGCCTCCGGCACAGCACTGAGGTGCAGGCAAATCGATTACGCATATGCCCGGGAAATGAAGCCAACTAGCTTTCCTGGGCATATGCGTTATTATGGAGTGGTTGTGAATTACCGGCGGCGGGTATGCGGTACCCGAGAGGAACTGGACAGTACTGCGTTAGGCAAAGAGGCGCATCCGAACCGCTGAGGATCTGTAGGTCTACATAGAGGAGCATGATGGCTAGTCACCGCAAAGAACACGTTTCACTGTTCGCGGCTCTGACGAAGCGTCAATGGACGAGACTTGTGGCGGGAAGCCTTTCAGTGGTGATGCTGATATGCGTGGGTCTGTTCTCACGAGATTTCTACGGCGAAACCCAGAAGGCAAGCGCGGGTCAGGTCACCGAATATTCTGCCACGCAGACGCAGGGGCTCACGGTTTCGCGTGACACCGTGCGCAAGGCCCTCGACCAGGGTCAGGGTGACGGCACTTCAAACACCTCATATATCAAGGTTCAGGTCAACGGCAAATCCAAAATCGTTCTCGGAGACAACTTCACCACCGTCAAATCGGTGCTGGAAGCAGGAGATATCACTCTTAACCCGGACGACACGGTGACTCCTGCGCTCGATACTCCCGTGAACGAGTCGACGGTCATCACCATATCGAGCTCTGATTCCAAAATCGAGACCTCAGAGTCCGAGATAGCGTTCAACACCATCGAGGAACAGACCGACAGCCTCCCGAGCGGAACCAAGAAGGTCCAGAGCGAAGGTCAGGCAGGCGTAATGGTGACCACAAGCCTCGTCACCGTCGCAGGAGGCAAGAACACCTCCAGCAATGTCTTCGCCTCATATGTGAAAACCGCTCCTGTGAACAAGGTCGTGCTGGTAGGCACCGGCAAGGTCGCGACTTCGACTTCTGGTTCCTCCTCATCATCATCCTCGGCTCCGGCCTCTACGACCACGGCGTCCACTTCGACCGCTCCTGTCGGCGACTCGCAAAGCATCGCCCACCAGATGGTGCTTTCGAGAGGTTGGAGCGAGAGCGACTTCACCTGTCTTGTACAGCTGTGGAACCGCGAATCCGGTTGGCGCACGAACGCGGCCAACCCATCCGGCGCATACGGCATTCCACAGGCCCTCCCCGGCAGCAAGATGGCTTCGGCCGGTGCTGACTGGGCGACAAACCCCGCTACCCAAATCAGTTGGGGACTCGGGTACATCGCAGGTCGCTACAGCACTCCGTGCGGTGCATGGGCACATTCCCAAAGCTCAGGCTGGTACTAAATACCACTCGAACCCGGTAATACAATGGTGCGCCTTCGCTACCAAGCGGGGCGCACCATTGTATTACCGGGCAAGTGTAGATACCCGGCTCTTCTCGTTGTGGCGTGTAAGGCCGGAATACGATAATTGCACTGCAAGGACGGCAATATCGTAATGATTTCTCCGAACAGCTGTCCTTGTAGTGCAGTTATCTGCGCTGGTGATGCAGTCATCATTTGGGCGACAAACCTCCCTTTGAAGGTGACGTGTACCTAGCCGCAACATAATAATCCCGTCACCGCAGCAGACCTGCAGTGACGGGACGAGTGTAACCCGGCCTATGCTCCTGTCAGAGCACGGCTTGGAGAACGAAGTCAAGAACGAACAATGCGGATACACCCCAGATGATCGGATGCACGTCCTTGGCCTTGCGCTTGAAGGTCATGGTCAGGCAGTAGGTGATGAAACCTGCGGCGATGCCATAGGAGATGGAGTACGAGAAGGCCATGAACACAGCAGCGAAGAACGCTGGAATGGCGGCAGTGATGTCCTCCCAGGAGATTTCCCTGAAGGAGCTGAGCATCATACAACCCACGAGCACCAGCACTGGAGCGGTTGCCGCCGAAGGAATGGCGGAGACCACAGGTGCCAGCACGGCGCTGATGGCGAAGCAGATGGACACCACAACGGAGGTCAGACCGGTACGACCACCAGCGGCGATGCCTGCGGCGGACTCCACATACGTGGTGGTGTTCGACGTGCCGAGCAGCGAACCGATTGACGTCGCAGTGGCATCGGCGAACAGCGCCTTGTCCATCTTGGAGCTGAAGCCCTTGCCTGATTCGAGTTCCTTCTCATCCTGCTCGGAGAAGATGCCCGAACGACGCCCGGTGCCCACGAAGGTACCGATGGTGTCGAAGGTATCGGAAAGCGAGAAGGCGAAAATCGTGACCAGCACCAATGGCAGCTTGGCCGGATCGGAGAACAGCGCGGGGAATCCCTGATCGCTGAATATCGCCAGAACGGTCTGAGGCAACTGGCTGAACGACTCGCCAAGACCTGTTGTATGAGCCATTGAAGTAACGCCCAGCGGGATGCCGATGAGGGTGGTGATCGCTATGGCGATCACGAAACCGCCCTTGTTGAGGAAGGACAGCTTGCCGTTGAACTTGAACACGAGGAAGAAGATGGAAATCAGCAAGCCGATGAGGAACAGAACGATAGCGGGCTTGTTGAAGGTTGCCAGACCTGGATTCGCACCGGCAGCGGCCGTCTTGTCAGGGCTGAACTGGATGATGCCGACGTTGAGCAGACCCACGTAGGCGATGAAGATACCGATGCCGCCGCCGATGGCGTGCTGCAGCATGGGAGGAATCGAGCGGATAATCATCTTCCGCAGCTTGGTGGCCGTGATGACCACATTGATGAGACCGCAGATGAACACCATGCACAAGGTCTCTTGCCAGCTGAAGCCGAGACCCTTCACCACGGTGAAGGTGAAGAAGGCGTTCAGCCCCATGCCAGGAGCCAGAGCGTATGGCACGTTGGCGAACAGACCCATGATGAGCGTGCCGATGATGGCGGCGATGATGGTTGCCAGGAACACAGCGCCCCAAGGCATTCCGGTGCTCGAAAGCACTCCCGGGTTCACCACGATGATGTAAGCCATCGCGAAGAACGTCGTAATACCAGCCACAACCTCGGTAGAGACAGTTGTGCCGTTCTCCTTTAATTTGAAGAACTTCTCCATACTCTTCTTTCCCCTTACAAAATTTGACACAGATTAGATATGGATTGAACAAGGGAGAGCATAGCACCCGTATAGGTCTTGTGTATGTTTCGTGTTCTGCACAGGATGTGAATCAGGTCACAGGGCTGGTGTCACTCGATTGTGTAGGGATTTTCGGGGAAACATCGGTTGCGGCACCAGGTATTTGGCGACATTGCAACAGCTAATAATCGTGGCAACACGGCAATCCCTACACAAACGTCATTGTTTGGCATAAGGGCCGGATTTGACTGCCGTAAACGGCAATCGGGGCGTGGCACACACAACAGATGTGAGCCACGCCCCGATGCCAATTGCAGCCTGCCGCTTGCCGAGGGATCATCCGAAACGGCCGGAGATGTACCTTTCGGTGTCTTCCTCATCAGGATTCGAGAAAATCTTGTTCGTGTCGTTCATCTCGACCAGATGGCCGGGCTCCCCCACCGCACGCAGATTGAAGAAGGCCGTGTAGTCGGACACACGTGCGGCCTGTTGCATGTTGTGGGTCACGATGACAATCGTGTATTCCTTCTTCAGCTCGTTGATCAGGTCCTCGACGGCAAGCGTCGAGATTGGGTCGAGTGCCGAGCACGGCTCGTCCATCAGCAGAACCTGAGGATGGACGGCGACTGCTCTGGCTATGCAGAGTCGTTGCTGCTGTCCACCGGAAAGGCCGATACCGGGCTTATCCAGACGGTCCTTGACCTCGGCCCAGAGGTTTGCGCCTCTCAGCGCCCACTCGACCAGATCGTCAGCATCCGATTGCTTGATCTTCTTGTTGTTCAGACGCACACCTGCGAGAACGTTCTCTCGGATGGACATCGTGGGGAATGGATTGGCCCTTTGAAACACCATGCCGACATCCCTGCGCACGGATACCGGGTCCACATCCGAAGCGTAGAGATTCTGCCCTTCAAGCAGCACCTCTCCCTTGACGTATGCGCCGGGGATGATCTCGTGCATACGGTCCAGGGTCCTGAGCACGGTGGATTTTCCGCAACCGGACGGACCGATGAACGCAGTCACCTTGTTTGGTTCAACCGCCATGTTGACGTCCTCCACAGCGAGGAAGTCGCCGTAGTACACGTTCAAGTGGTTGACATCAATGCGTTGTCCCATGTGATTATTTCCTTTCCAAGCCTTGCGCCTTGGTCCTTCAGTCTTGTGTCTTAACCGCGAATACCTTCGCCACCAGTCGTCCGATGAGGTTCAACACCAGCACGATAAGAATCAGCATCAGCGCCGCTGCCCAGGCTCGTTCCATGCGAATACCCGGAAGGCACGGGGGGTTGGCCTTCAGCGCGGCGGCGGAACACGTGGCCAGACCCTGCGAGTATTCGTTGTATACGTATACAGGCAAGGTGGTCATACGCCCGCTGAAGAGATTGAGGTTCGTCGAAGGTATGAATCCCGAGGCGATGAGCAGAGGTGCCGTTTCGCCGATGACCCTGGCTATCGAGAGGATGACGCCGGAAACGATGCCGGGCAAAGCCGTGCGGAGCACGATTTTGGTAATGGTCCTCTGCTTGGTGACACCGAGCGCGTAAGCAGCCTCTCGCAAATCTCCAGGAACAATCTTGAGCATTTCCTCGGAGGTTTTCACGACGGTTGGAATCATCAGCAACGACAGCGCCACCGAACCCACGAAGCCGTTCACCGTTCCGGGTCCGCCAAGCAGCGCGAAGAGCGAGAACGCGAACAGGCCTGCGACTATTGAGGGGATGCCACTCATCACATCGACGAGCAGGGCAATGGATTTGGCGAGTTTGCCGTTGTTGGAGTATTCGACCAGGTAGACCGCGCACATCAGACCAATCGGAATGGAAATCACCATCGCGCCCAGGGTGATCAGCAGCGTGCCGATGATCGCATGCAGAATGCCGCCATAGCCGCCGCTCGGCGTGGGATTGCCGCCGACCACTCCTGACATGTTGTACGTCAGGAAATTCAGATTCAGTCTTGCCACACCTGAGGAAATCGTGGTCCAGAGCAGAGAGATCAGCGGAATCAACGCTACGAAGAAGGCCAGAACGATAAGCACGCGCATCGCCACGTCTTTACGTTTTCTGGCGGCGAGCGACGATCTGGTCGGTTTGAACTTATCGAAATCAATCGAAGGCATATTGTCGTCGACTGGCGCAGCAGTATTTGAAGAGATGGTATCTGACATCAGGCTGACGCTTTCTCGGTGATTCTACGGGCTAGGAAATTGACCAGGAAGGTGATGAGGAAGAGCACCAGACCTGTGGCAATCAATGTTGAGACACCCAATTCATTGGCTTCGGGGAACTGAGACGCGATATTCGCTGCAATCGTCTGGTTCTTGGAAGCTTGAAGAATGTTGAAGGAGTAGCCGAGTCCCGGGGAGAGAATCATCAACACGGCCATCGTCTCGCCCAAGGCCCGTCCCAGGCCGAGCATCGAAGCGGATACGATGCCGGATCGCCCAAAGGGGATTACCGCGAGACGAATCATCTCCCATTTGGTGGCACCCATCGCGAGGGCCGCCTCCTGCTGCAGCCTGGGTGCCTGGACGAAAATATCCCTGGACACCGATGTGATGATCGGCAGAATCATCACTGCAAGCACCACAGCCACCGTTGCCACCGTTCTCGAAGGATTGGCGACCGGCCCTTTGAACAGCGGTATCCAACCCAGATACTTGGCGACCCACGTCCAGAACCCCGTGATATGGGGCACCAGCACCAGACCACCCCACAGGCCGTAGACCACGGAGGGGATGGCGGCGAGCAGGTCCACCACATAGCTCAGCGCCGTCGAAAGCTTCTTGGGTGCGTAGTGAGAAATGAACAGCGCTATACCCACCGAAACCGGAAATGCGAGCAGCAATGCCAGTGCCGAAACCAATACCGTTCCGAATACCAGTGGACCCACATACTGCAGGAAGTTCGTGGCCTGCCCACCGGTGAAGGACGCTATGGTCTCTTCATTCTTCTGCTGATCGCCGGTAATCATCGGCAACGCACGCATCAGCAGGAATAATGTCACGGCCCCTAGAGCCACGAGGATAAGAATACCCGCCCCAACGGCTATGCCTTTGAATACCTTGTCCGTCGTCTTGCCTGAACTGCTGTGTTCGGCAACTGCTGTTTGCGAACTCACACGTTCTCCTTCACTCGGGTCATGCCGAACGCAATCGTCTCATGCCGTCTACTCTAATAGGCAAACGGATGAATTTCCGTGAATGCGCCCTGATTCGGCAAATACCCGCGCCACGGACGATGTGTTGCTTGTCGTCTGCGACGCGGGCTCTGTCTGACATCCTTGTTGCCTCAGATGGTGTTCTCCACGCTCACTTGGTGGAGATGGCGTTGATGGACTTCATGACCTCAGCGCGCAGCGAGGCGGACATAGGAGCGCTTCCCGCGGTCTGTGCTGCGGTCTTCTGGCCTTCTTCGCTCACCACGTAGGTCAGCCACTGCTTGGCGAACTCGGCGTTCTTGGTGTCCTTGTATGCGGGGCAGGCGATGTCGTAGGAGACGAGCACCACCGGGTAGGCTCCTGCTTCCGTGGTGTTGTGGTCGAGCTTGATGACCACGCGGTTCTTCTCGGTTGCAGTGCTGTCCTTAGGCGAAGCGTCGACGACCTTAGCCGCTGCATCCGCCGAGTAGGCGACGTACTTCTCGCCGACCTTGACTGCAACGCTCCCGAGCGAGCCGACCTGCGAGGCGTCGGCGTAGCCGATGGTGCCTTCTGCCTGGGTGACGGTCGAGATGACGCCCGAAGTTCCCTTGGCGCCCTGACCGACCTGGTTGGGCCAGGTCTCTTCGACGTCGTAGTTCCATGCGCTTCCGGCGGTGTCCTTGACATAGCTCAGGAAGTTCTTCGTGGTACCGGACTTGTCCGAACGGTGCACGACGGTGATCGCGAGATCGGGAAGGTCCAGCTTGGGGTTCTGGGTCTTGATCGCGTCGTCGTTCCACTTGGTGATCTTGCCGTCGAAGATCTTGGCGATGGTTTCGCCATCAAGGTTGACGTGCTTGCTTTCACCGTTCAGTCCTGCGGACTTGAGGTTGTAGACGATTGCAATCGGGGAGATGTACACGGGAACATCGAAAGCGGTTCCGGAGGCGCAGACCGACTTGGACTGTGCGACCTGATCCGCGGTAAGTGAAGCGTCTGATCCCGCCCACACGGTTGAACCGGTCAGGAAGGTGCTCACACCGGCTCCTGAACCTGAAGGGTCATACGAGATTTTTGCATTCGGCTGCTTGGCTTCGAAGCCCGCCTGCCATGCTTCGACGGCACTCTGCTGTGACGAAGCGCCTGCTCCGGCGAATTCGCCCGAGATCTGCACCGCGGCACTGCTTGAGCTGGTGTCTTCTGCGGTTGAGCTGGTATTGTCGCCGCATGCTGCGAGCGAAGCCATCATCACCAGGCCGGAAACCGCAGCAACGGAACGGATCAACACATTCTTGCGCATAAGTTCTTTCCTCTATCATCCATAGGCGGCAATCCGCCTGTGTGTCTTTCTCTTTGGTGTTCGCGCAGCCCCTAGGCGGCGCATGTCATCAACACGGCACACTGTTATTCATGACAGCTTCTACTCTATGGTCAACCGAGAGCCGAAACAGCCCCCTAGGATGAACGGAAGATGAACAGGGATTGATTTCTTCTCCCTCTCCAACGCCCTTCAGTGCGGAGTCCACGGCAACGAACCCGGCATAGGCTTGCCGAGAGCTCACCCACAGAGCCCATCTTGAGATTGTCGAAGCAGGAACGCTCCCGGAAACGACATGCGAAGCCCCCGATGCGACTGCCGGCATTGCGCCGGAAAGCACATCGGGGACCTGGAGCACCTATCGAATCTGAACGGGATCGTCTATTTTGTAGCCGAGGCCGCGCACGGTGGTGAGATATCGCGGATGGGAGGTGTCCTCTTCGATCTTCGAACGCACACGTTTGACGTGAACATCGAGGGTTTTGGTGTCCCCCACATAATCCGATCCCCATATGCGGTCTATCAGCTGATGTCTTGTCAGCACCCTGCCCTTGTTCTGCATCAGGTATTCAAGCAATTCGAATTCCTTGAGAGGGAAGAACACGCTTTCACCGTCTATCGTGACCGCGTGCTCTCCGACGAGCATCGATATCTTCCCACATACCAGTGGAGTGTCGTCCGAGGCATTGCCGCCGTCTTCGGATTCCGTGACCTTGTTGCGTCTGAGCACCGCTCTGATGCGAGCGAGCAATTCCCGGAAGGAATAGGGTTTGGTCACGTAATCATCCGCTCCCAACTCCAAACCGACGACTTTGTCGATTTCGGTGCCCTTCGCGGTCAACATGATGATTGGCACGCGGGACTGTTCACGAATACGCCTGCACAAAGCCGTCCCGTCGATACCGGGAAGCATCAGGTCCAGCAGCACCAAGTCCACGCCGCCACGCGTGAAGACATCGAGACCTTCCTCCCCCGTCGCAGCTGCGGAAACCTCATATCCCTCGCGATTGAGCTGATACACCAAGGGTTCCCTATATGATTCTTCATCTTCGACAATAAGAATGCGAGTCATGCAGATTCATTCCTTCTGTTTGTACTGCCTGTCTGGACCACCGGTTCAGGACCCCCAACGCACCGGTGACATTCGCCTATGCAATTCTTTACCATACCCAACACCCAAGCATCAATGAGCAAGCGGCAACGTGATCGTGAACGTGGACCCTTCCCCTTCGCGCGACCACACCGAAATGGTGCCCCCGCACTCCTCCACGCAATGCTTCACGATACTCAGTCCGAGACCAGTGCCCCCGGTGGCCCGAGATCTTGCAGGGTCAACTCGATAGAAGCGCTCGAAAATCCTGCCAAGAGCCTCCTGGGGGATGCCGATGCCCTGGTCCACCACGCGGAGAATCACCGATTCATCGACTATCGACACTCCGATGACCACCCTGGTGTGCTCGGATGAATATCTGACGGCGTTCTCGATGAGGTTCTTCACCGCGGTCTTCAGCGCATCACGATTCACGGAAACAAGAACCTGCTCGGGAGTCAGACCGGACGGCCACGGGTCTCCCAAGTCTATTTGCCTGCCATCGATGGACAGATACAGCTCGATGTGCTTCGCCTCGGCCTGCACCTGATTCTCCCCTGCCGCCTCTCTGACGAGGTCCGGCACGTTGACCTTCTCGATGTCATCCGGGTGTCGTTCCTCGTCCTGCGCCTTCTGCAGGTCTATCAATCTGCCGACAAGCTCCGTCAAGCGTTCGGATTCCTTGGATATCCTCGAGCTGAAATACCGGACAGCCTGAGGATCGTCAGCCGCATCGTGAACGGTCTCGGCGAGCAACGATATCGCCCCTGCAGGTGTTTTCAGTTCATGCGAGACATTGGTGACGAAATCCCTGCGCATCTCCTCGAAACTTCGCTGCTCGCTCACATCTCGGATAAGAACCGCATACAGATTCCGGGCGATCATGCCCGAGCGCACACGTAAAAACAGCTTCCCGCTCGGCAGCGCGGTCCCCGCCTTCAGCCCGCGACCCGATGCCTGCCCGTAGGCATCGCTCTGCGCGAGTCCGACGCCTGCAGCCTTGGGCACAGGGACCTCCAGCTCGCGTTCCCTCACCAGCCCGTCGGAAACCGACCGTGACAGAATGTCGCTGATTTCAGACGAGTTCAACGAATCCCCCGAGACAAGGCCCAGAGCCTTTGCTCCAGGGCTGCAATAGCGTATCTGCGCCCGGCCGTTGACGATCATCACCGCGTCGGGCATCACCTCGATCAGCCCCTGTTCGACCTCGGTGACGGACACCGAATCGTCGAATATCGAATGCTGGGTGCGTCGCATTTCCTCGAATCTGCGGTGTTCTCCGCGACGCCCTGCAAGAAAGCAGACTCTGCCCAGAGTCGCCGCCAGCACAAGAAGGACTACGCACAGCAGCACCAGCTGCAGCCAGGTCATATCAACGGTCATGGCGTCTCTTCTCCATATCGAACCGGAATCCGGTAACGGCTTTGGCGACGACGGAACCACGGCAATCCGCCCACAAACGCCAGCCGTCATCCCCTCGACATCATCCGGATGTGGGCTGTTGGGATCAGATGCCTGGAACCATTCACCGGTCGTGCACAACCATCATACAAATCCCCCACACATCGGCAGTGCATCCCGTGCCATGCCGGCTTCGCGGCATCACCAGATAATTAGCGCTGTTCCTGTGCACATGACTTCGGTATCATCTATGAGCAAAGAGGTGGGGCGTAGAATGTTTCGGTTGTTCGGTATGGGCTTTCATGGGCAACGGTGGATATCAGAAAGACGGGTGGGCAGCGTTTTGGTTGCACGGACAACGGCATTACGTCGCGATGAGGCAATGGTCAACGGAAAACTTTCACATGCCGCCTTGCTGTCCATAGCGATTCTCACCACGATTACCTTCGTGGGCAACTTCACCCAGTTGCAGCTGACCAGCGCACTGCCAACGATCATCTCGGATTTCCACATATCGGTCACCACCGGACAATGGCTGACCTCGGTGTTTCAGCTGGTGATGGGCGTCATGGTCCCGCTCACCGCATACTTCACCAAACGCTTCTCGACCAGGCAGATTGTGATCACCTCGATGGTGGTGTTCACTCTGGGGTCCGTCATCAGCTGGTTGTCGGATTCCTTCGTGCTCGTGCTCGCCGGGCGCACGCTCGAAGCGGTCGGCACAGGCGTGATGTGGCCGGTGCTGCAAATTACCGTATTCTCCATCTACCCTCTTGCCAAACGCGGAATGGCAATGGGTACGGTCGGAATCGCCATGAGCGTGGCCCCGGCCATAGGGCCGACGCTGGGTGGTTGGCAGACCGATTTCTCCGGTTGGCGTTCCATCTTCCTGCTGCTCGCCGTTCTGGGCGTGCTCTGCCTGCTGGCCTCGATTTTCGGCCTGCGCAATTTCAGCGAAACCGATGCCAACACCAACACCGATTTCTTCTCCGTCGCACTCTCCATCTTCGGTTTCGGCGGACTGATGTTCGGTTTCACGAATATCGAGAGCTACTCCATATTGAGCCCCGTAACCTGGCTGCCGATGGTCATTGGTCTGATAGGCATCATCTGGTTCGTCTTCCGCCAGTTTCACAAGAGCAATCCGCTGCTGAATCTCGATGTGCTGAAAAACACCCGCTTCACCATCGGTACGATATGCGCGGCCCTCTCCTTCTTTGCCTTCAGCTCGATTATGGTCATCATGCCGTTGTACATCCAGACGGATCGCGGCTTCTCGGCGACGATGAGCGGCCTGATCATGCTCCCTGGTGCCTTCGGTATGGCCATCGCACAGTTCTTCGGCGGCAGGGCTCTGGACCGTTTCGGTGCACGGCCCGTCGCCATCACGGGAAGCTGGCTCCTGCTGCTGGGAACTATCGGCATGAGTCTGGTGAGCATGGACACCTGGATATGGTGGATTTCGATATGCCAATTCCTGCGTCAGGTCGGCATGGGCTTCGTGCTGATGCCCATCACGACATGGTCGCTCAACTGTCTTGAGCCTAAGGACCTGTCCGCAGGTTCGGCGGTGACCAACACGGTACGTCAGATAGCCGGGGCCGTCGGTGCGCCCGTTCTGGTGATACTCCTCGAAGTGTTCACCACCATGCGACGCGACAGTCTGGGTCAGGCTGAGGACGCGCAGGTCATGGCAAGCGTGTTCGGCGTGCAGTGGGCCCTGCGTGTTTCCGCCGTAATCTGTCTGATCATGGCCTTGCTCATATACTTCGGGGTGAAGGGCGACGGTGCAGGCAGCGGCAGGGATATGACACGACGGGCATTGCGTCGCATGCATATCGTGCATGCACCCTCCATGCACATTCCCTCGGTGCACATGCCCTCCATGCATCTGCACTGAGGCCAGAATCACATCGCCGGAGTCAGATAACTGCATCATAAGGACAGCATTCCCGGGAGTTCTTGCCACATTGCCGTCCTTGTGACGCAGTTATCTGACTCCGGCCCGACACCATCCGTCCAATGCAGGGCGCATCGGTCCTTCGCTACTGCTTCGGCACGGCCTGACCAGGGCAGGAGTGCAGCACGGCTATCATCGCTTTCTTCTCCACTGTCGTCACGCTCAGGGAGTACTTGGCCTTCACTCCTATCTGCCTTGACACATAGGCGCAGCGATAACCATGCTGCTCGGGCAGCCAATACGCGGCCGATGAGCTCCCCTTCTCCGAGTTCGCATCTCCGTCCACGGCCAGCAGGTTGTAAGGGTCATTGCCGAACTCGTAGCGTTTGGTGCTCGTCCAGGTATTCGCCCCGGCCCTCCAGGCGTTCTCCAATGCCACCACATGGTCAATCTGCACGTCCCTGCTGGTCTGCACACCACGGAGGAAATAGATGGTCTTGCCGGTATACGGGTCGTTCAGCACACCTGATTGCACCTGACAGGGTTTGCTGCTCGAAAATCTAATCTCCTTGAGATCCCTGCCGAGAATATCCTCACGAATATCACAGCCATCGCCGTCCGTGTCGGTGCTCCGATATCCGAACAGTTTGCGGTCATATCCCGTGCTCCGATAGTCGTCGTTCTTCACGGTCAGCGTCTCCAGGGTCTGCGCCGCGTCGCCTGTCGCGGTGTACCCGCCGGTGACCGTCTTGACATCATCGTTGAACGCCGGAAGCAGCACCCCGATGGTGATGCCCACGATGACCGCGACAACCACCAAAACCAGCACACGCTCCATCGGCGAGCTTGCGCGGAAGCGAAGCGACGTCTTCCTTGGACCTCTCCGTACTCCCATGTTCGTACCCGCCTCAGGCGTAGATGAAGGTCATCGGAACACGGCCCACTCGTGGATGCCGCGTCGGATGCAGCTCGACCCGGGGAATACTCGTCCCATCAGCCAGAACGGTCTTCGACACGGATGTCATCGCACTCTCCTCGCACTCGACTCAATCTCAAAGCACCACTGTATCGCCATCACTGTAATCTCACACATCTTACGAATCCACACCACCCGTTTGCTCGGTATCACAGCCCCACGAAGGCTCGAATATGAACGCCGCCGTTCTCAGCGCCTTGGCGTCTGCCCCAATGAATTGCGCTGCACGAAGGTCGCCGGAATCAGATCCACGCCATGATGGCTGCGCGGTGCGGGAGGACGTATGATCACCCCAAGCAAGGCCAGGGCCTCTTGCACTGCGGCTCTGCCGAGTTGGGTGAGATGCGGCCTCACGGTGCACAGAGGAGGATACAGACTGTCCGCCGCCGAAATATCATCGAAGCCCACCAGACTGACGTCCTTCGGAATACGAATGCTGTGCTCGTGCAAAGCTCTGGCGACACCTATCGCCTGGTTGTCGTTTCCGGTGACGATGACGGTCGGCAGATTCCCTCCCCGCTCGCCATACGCTTCCAGGTAATGATTGATACGAGCGTAGGCCTCCATAGGACTCCAGGTCTGAGCCCTGATGGTTCTCGAATCAATGGAGTATTCGGCGCTGCAGCGTTCCCAGGCCAGCAATCGCGTGGCGGCATCACGCCACTGGGACGGGCCGGCAAGGTACCACGCGCTTCGGTGCCCCATACCGTGCACCGCGACGGCGACCTCATGGATGGCTGACCACTGGTCGATGCCGACCACCGCGGCATTCCTGGCGGAAAGCCTGCGCAATGCGCTTTTCCCCGCCGCACCGATACCGTGGGTGGCGGTCACCACGACTCTTGGCGGAGAGATATTGACGGCACAGGCGTATTCAAGCAGCAGCTCGGTGGATGCCAGAATAATGCAGGCCTCCACATTCTGCGATATCAGACACTCGCAGGCCTCATCAAAATCGCGTCGGGTCGCACCTGCCTCATCGATGAAAGTGACGCTGAGGAAAAATCCTCTCGCTCTCGCCGTAGCCTCAATAGCAGACAGCATGGTGATCGAGGCTGGGTTACGACCATTGCCCGCGATGAGACCGATAGTGCGGGACCGGTGTGAGGCAAGTGCACGGGCCGAGCTGCTCGGACGATATCCCAGCTTGCGAATGGCCTCCTGAACCTTCCGGCGTGTGGCTGCGGCCACATCGGGAGAGTGGTTGATCACCCTTGAAACAGTCTGATGCGACACACCGGCACGTTTGGCCACTTCGAATATCGACGGCTTCTTGCCGTTGCCACCCGTCGTGCCGCTCATCGTCGCGCTCCCCCGTGATAGTCTGACAACCATCGAGCATACCCTCGCCCGTCAACCCCGGCGCACAACGCCTGCCGGCCGACTCAAGAACATAGACCCTGCCGCGAACCCGGGGGTGAGGGTAGATGACCGGAGCGCCGCCGGAAAGACGTCCCGAATCGGATCAGCCGCCCTCCGCGGCGCGCACGGGACATCGCGGATAGCAGGTCAGCAGAGATGCCAGCTCACACGATGAAGGTCGCTCGGCCCTATGCGGGCTATCGTCTCACGGTGCGACGCCGAACCATAGCCCTTGTTGTTCTCCCAACCATATGGCGCATATGACGGCTGCTTCGCCAATGACATCATCACACGGTCCCTGGTGACTTTGGCGATTACGGATGCGGACGCCACGCTTGCACACTGCTGGTCGGCTTTGACCATGGTGACGACGTCGATGGGATACATCAGATCCGGGGCATCGAAGGAATCCACGACCGCGGAGACGTAGTCAAAGGAGCCGTCGAGTATGGCGCACATCGACAGTTGCCCGGCCGCCTCGTCATTTGCTCTCAATGTCGACTCCAGTTTGGCGACCCCTCTCAACGCGGCCATTCCCAGGGCATGCATGATGCCGAATTCGTCTATTTCAGCGTTGCTCGCCTCTCCGACAGCCCAGGCGTCGCTCCACGCTTCCAGCGCTTCGACTATGGATTCGCGCTTCTTGGGGCTCAGCAGCTTTGAGTCCGCCACACCCGGCGTCACTGCGAGCTTGTCCAATCTTGTGGAGCGAACGCCCACGGCTCCGACCATCACAGGACCGGCCAAGGCCCCCCTGCCCACTTCGTCCAAACCCACGATCAGGTCATAGTGCTGCGCGGCAAGCGCCTGTTCCATCGTCAACGTTGGTACTATGCGAGTCACAATCTCAGTTCGCCCTCACTCAGTGTGCGTCTGTTCGTCAGGAACGGACGCGAATACCTCATGGTGGGCGCTCATGGTGGAAATGTTCTTGATCGGCCAATAGATCGCCAGTCCTACACCCACCACATCCTTCGTCGGAACCAGGCCGCTCTCTCCGTCGTCCTGGTGGTACCGCGAATCGGAGGAATTTCCTCGGTTGTCTCCCAGGACGAACACATGGCCCGCACTGACTTTCACTTTGAAGGAGATGATGCTCGGATCGCTGCCCGGACGAATATACGAGCTCTCGTCAACAGCCACGCCGTTGATGGTGACCGGCGATCCGGGACCGTCGCATGCCACGGTGTCCCCAGGAAGACCGATGAGTCTTTTGATGAGATATTCGCTTTGACCGAGGGAGGTCTTCGTCTCGTTGTTCAGCCAATGCGCGGGGTCTTTGAATACGATGACATCCCCCCTCTGCAATTTGGCTATCCCCGGAATCAGCTGCGTGGTGACCACGCGGTCGCCCTCATGTATCGTGTCGAGCATCGAGCCCGAAGGAATCACGTAGAAGCCGAACAGGAAGGTTCTGACTACAAGAACGATGAGAATAGGTATGCCGCACCAGATCAACACTTCGCTCCAGCTCAGCATCGAATTCGGATTGCGCTTGCGCCCGGACCGACGGGAATCCTCCTCGGGTTTGGGCTGAGGATTCACACCATAATCGGCGACGCTGAAAATACGGGCATCGTTGTCGTTAACCGTCGCCGTCGAATCCGAGCCGTACCGTCCTGTGTTGTTCACCGGGGTGCCATACTCCCCCGCACCGTTCGCCCATGCACTGTTCTCATCAGTGTGGCTCTCCACAGTGCTGATCTCCCCACTGCTGATCTCACCAGTGCCATCAGAACGCATGCTCTCTCCTTTGCCTTGCCCGGACTATGCACCGGCAATCTGACGATCCGTCCTTCGACGGTACACCAACTGCGATATTCCACACTCATTCGGCATGGCATTTCTACCAAGCCTTACGGCAATTGTTTTTCAGCCATTGCCTTTCATCAATTGCATTTCAGCCATTGAAGTGTTCAATACCGCTATACCGCAGTCCAGACGGAAAGCGGCATCCAACGTTCCTACCAGGCCTGGCAACTCGTCGCTACTGTGTACGACTGTGCGCCGGGCCCAGAATCAATCTTCGAACGATACCGGCATCTCGCGCGCCAAGGGTTACGGCACATAAGGGTAGCAGAAGACGAGCGGATGACGGAGCGGATACAGTATGACCCGGAGGCCTTGGAAAAGCTTCCGGGTCATACTCAACGACGCAGTAGTCACACCATCATCTGCATCAGGCCTTGTTGTCGCGACGCTCGGCGATACGTGCTGCCTTACCGCGAAGATCACGCAAGTAGTACAGCTTGGCGCGGCGTACACGACCCTTGCGGACCAACTTGATGGAGTCGATCTGTGGGGAATGCAGCGGGAACCGACGCTCGATGCCGACGCCGAAGCTCACCTTGCGGACGACGAAGGTCTCGCGAAGACCTGCGCCCGAACGGGCGATGACCACGCCGGTGAAGGCCTGGATACGGGTGTTGTTGCCTTCCTTGATGTTCACGTTGACTTCAACGGTGTCACCAGGACGGAAATCGGGAATCGACTCCGCGGGCTTCAACTGCTTCGCTTCAAAATTCTGAATAGCACTCATGCTGTTCCTCCATAACCGCCGCATACCGGCATGTGTAAGCGGGCGAACCGTATGTGACGGCCACACCCAACATCTGTTCCCTCCGGTTTGCCATCGGGAGCCTACCGATCCGCCTGTATCGGGAACATCGAAGCCCCGGCAGGCTGGACACTGGGAATGAGCATCTATGCGGCGACGCACATTCCGGCACAGCAACGCACAAGTCTACTCCACAATCCCCAAAAAGAACACCGTTATGCGGTATTCGTCGGCCAAACCCATTCCTTCCTTGAGGAACCTCGCCATCGCAAGCATGAAGAGGCCTCAGAACTGAGTATCCACAAATACGAAACTGCTTCACAAGGACGGTTTGGGTCATAATCTCCCGCAAATACCGTCCTTGTGAAGCAGTTAACTCCTAATGCCTATACACAGATCTACAGGCGATGAGCCCTGTAGAAGTTGATCAGTCCCTGAGTGGACTGATCCTGCTGAGCCAGAGCCGCGTCATCCTGAGAGATGGCCGGGGTGATCTGCTTGGCAAGCACCTTGCCCAGCTCCACTCCCCACTGATCGTAGGAGTCCAGGCCCCAGATGGTGCCTTCGACGAAGGTGATGTGCTCGTAGAGAGCAATCAGCTCACCGAGGGCGAATGGCGTCAAAGCCTCGCCGAGAATCGACGTGGTGGGTCGGTTGCCGGTGAACACGCGGGCCGGAACGATGGCTTCGGCGGTGCCTTCCGCACGAACCTCGTCAGCGGTCTTGCCGAACGCCAAGGCCTTGGTCTGCGCAAAATAGTTGGCGAGGAAGAGCTCATGCACATCCTGATCGCCATCCTTGACGGGATTCGGCGTGTTCGCGAATGCGATGAAATCCGCCGGAATCAGGCGAGTGCCCTGATGAATGAGCTGGTAGAAGGCATGCTGGCCGTTGGTTCCGGGCTCTCCCCAGAAAATCTCACCGGTCTGCGTCGTGACGGGAGTACCGTCCCAGCGAACGGACTTGCCGTTGGATTCCATCGTCAGCTGCTGCAGGTATGCCGCAAAACGATGCAGATACTGGTCGTATGGGAGCACTGCGTGGGAATGTGCACCGAAGAAGTTGACGTACCAGACGTTCATCAGACCCATCAGTGCGACGACGTTCTTCTCGAAAGGCGTGTTGGCGAAGTACTCGTCGATTTCGTGGAATCCGTGCAGGAACTCTTCGAAACGTGCGGGTCCGAAAACGATGACCAGCGATGTACCCACCGCGGACTCGACCGAATAGCGGCCGCCGACCCAGTTCCAGAAGCCGAAGGCGTTCTGGGGATCGATGCCGAAAGCCTCGACCTTGTCCAAAGCGGTGGAGACGGCGATGAAGTGCTTCTTGATTGCTTCCGCGCTCTTCTCGTCGGATTCGTCGATCGCGTGCTGCGCGCGCAGCTCTTCGAGCAGCCATGCCTTGGCCTCGCGTGCGTTGGTCAGGGTCTCCAGAGTCGTGAAGGTCTTGGAAACGATGATGAACAGTGTGGTCTCAGGGTCGAGTCCCTTGGTCTTCTCGGCCAGGTCGTTGGGGTCGATGTTGGAGATGTACCGTGCGCTGATTCCGGCATCCGCATACGGCTTCAATGCTTCGTACGCCATAACCGGGCCCAAATCGGAACCACCGATACCGATGTTGACGACGGTCTCGATCTTCTTGCCGGTGACGCCGGTCCACTCGCCGGAGCGGACCTTGTCGGCGAACGCATAGATACGGTCCAGGGTCTCGCGGACATCCTTGACGACATCCTGACCGTCGACGATGTACTTGCCTTCATCCTCGACCGGACGACGCAGTGCGGTATGCAGCACGGCGCGATCCTCGGTGTTGTTGATGTGGACGCCGCTGTACATCTGCTTGATACGCTCATCAAGCTTCACGTCCTTGGCAAGCTGAGCGAAGAGGTCAAGCGTCTCTGGCTTGATGAGGTTCTTCGACAGATCGAAATGCAGGTCTCCCGCCTCGAAGGTGAGTTTGTTCGTACGGTCTGCATCCTGCGCGAACCACGCACGCAGATCTATGCCTTCGCTCTGCAGATCATTGAAATGCTGCTGCAACGCACTCCACGCAGGGGTCTTCGTCGCATCAATAGGAGGGTTGATGGCCATTTGCGGTCCTTTCGTCACTACATGTGTGAAACGGTGCGAACCCCATAGTTGCGTCAGGACCCGCGTCGTCCAATACCAAGTATCAAGTTACTCACAAAAGAGGACAGATGTACACAATTCCTGCCAGTCGCGAATCCAACAGCGAAACCAGACCTTCACGACCTGATGCGGCCTTCACTGGCGACGATAGATTGGATATCAGGTCTCGTCCAGTATCCACAGCACGCACATGAAATATGCAATATGCTCGTATTGCCACCTTTGGACGGCGGCGACTGCAGAATTCCGGAGAAGATCAAAGAGACGCAATGACGAGAAACGGCCAGATAGCTGATCACCACTCATCGTCGACCCCCGAAGTCCATACCCTCAGCGCAGGAAGCGACGGCTTGCGGACGAGCTGCCGTCGCTGGAACATCCTGTTCGGATCTTTCGGACTCTGCACCGCCCTGGCAATAGTCATACTGTGGTTCCCAAGCAATCTCTGGCACCTGCCCATAGAGAACAGCGACGCAGCCGCGCACTACTATTTCATCAACAAACTCGGTTCTCAGGGCATGGGTGCCCTGACAGGGTTGTGGCCCAACGGAGACTTCTACCCGCCCCTGTTCCATGTGCTCGCCCACCTGATACAGGTATTCTCTTCACTCATTGGACTGCAATGCTCCATGTTTACGGCATTCAGCCTTGTGTGGATCATCACATCGGGTGTCGTCTTTCCTCTCGGCATGCTGCTGTTTTGCAACTACTTCCTTGGAAACATGGATTCCGAGGACACTCCGCGGGTGTCTTCCCGCTGGACCCACCGTTTACTGCTTCTCGCCATCCCCGTGCTATCGGTGTCCTCCGCCAGCCACCCATTCGGCATGTTGATGCACGGTCCGCTCATCGCATTCGGATTAGGTACATCGCTCCTGCCTTTCGGCTTGTATGCCACCTTGAGGTTATTTGATTCGATCGCTCGGGAACCACGTTCGTACACGGAGGTTGCCACACGAATCATGGAAACTCTGGTTTGCACAGCCCTCCTGCTGCTATCGCATCCGAGAATCGCCTTCAGCTTCGCGTTGCTGATTGGCGCGTTCATCGTTCTCAGACTCCCCAGGAAAGTCGCCATCGCAGGGGTGGCAACCATCGTCACGGGAGCCGTCGCATACGTGCTTTTGGTGCTTGCAACCGAAACCTCGCATCGACTTGGAGACCCAGCACAGTGGTTCCACAGCCATAGACCGAGCATGACCGTGCCAGAGGCGCTGGAAATCATCGTCTCGAACGGTTTGGACGCTTCCGTGGGGTTTGTGTTCGCCTTGCTGCTGGTGTTCTGCTCGATAGTCGCCGTTGCGTTCTCCAAGGCAGGCAGACAACGTTCGAATAGCGTGGCTTTGGTGATGAACGTGGTGTTTCTGAGTGCGGTGTTCGTCGCAACAGTGCATTCGACCGGGGCCGTGGCGAACCTGGTCTCCGCTCCTTGGTATAGGGACGAGAATCGCATCATCGCCATGCTCCCGCTGACTACTCTGCCGTTGATATGCGCGGGTTTCGCCGCGCTGATGAGCAGAATCGCGGATTCTCACGATACGCAGTATCCCAACCGCTTCGTCGGAAGCGACTCTTCTGCGACTTCGAATCGCGCAATCGGTAGAACACTCTCATCAGTCGTCAAGGCAAGGGGCGATATATTCCTATCGAGTGCCGCCGCTATCTGCGCCATCGCATTGATTTCGATAACTTTCGGAGCACAGGCAATCGATTCGACGCGCTCAGAATTCGCTACCCGAATCCAGGAAGCGGCAAATCTGGATAAACCTCATCCGACCGAGCAGCTGACCCGTGCAAAATACGATGCATTGCGGGATGTGGTCGCACATACCGGCACTCGAGCGGTTATCGTCTCGGACCCCATGAACGGATCGATGTATGCGGGACCCCTCTTCGGCGCACGCATGCTATACCCCATCATCAATCCGAAAAGCAGCGGGGAGGGAGCCATTTTCGCACAGGTGCAGGAAGCGTTCGCATCCGGAGACTCGCAGCTGCTCAGCAGGTCCTTCTGCTCGATCGCACCCGGGAACCCCACATACTTCCTGACCTTAGGCCCTCAGGCTCCCAGCTTGCAGTCCTTCCCGTTCAAAGACCAATACAACGTATTCCATGATGATAATCTCATCGGGCGCTACGTCGGCACCGGCGCTCTCACTCCTGTCAGACATTATGGAGACCTGTCCGGCAACGGGCAGGAATCAACTTTGTATGAGGTGAACTGCCACCACTGATGTCTCGGATTCGTCCACCGACGTAGTCACCGGCACCCAGGCAACACCGAAATATCCCGCCTAATGGCGGTGGGCGTGGTTTTGGTATGCGATTGTTCTACCCCGGAATCTGTCAGAGGACGGCGTCGCGTCCGAGGCCGGACAGTTTCGTGACCATGTTCTTCACTTCCTGGCTGCGCGCACGAGGTGCGACCAGAAGGGCATCGGGCGTGTCGATAACCACCATGTCGTCAACACCCAGCAAAGCGACCGTTCGGCCCGCTTGGGCGGCGACGATGTCTCCGGCGCTGTCAAGAAAGACCACATCATCCTGATTGCCGAGGATTTTGATGTTCTGCCGGTTGTAACTGGGCAGCAACGCGGCCAAAGAGTTGAAATCGCCGATATCGTCCCACCCGAAACCTCCGGGGACCACAGCGACGCCACCGTCGGCGGACAACGGTTCGGCTATCGCGTAATCGAAGGCGATTTTCTCCAGACCGTACCAATGCTGCCTGAGTGCCTGCTTCCTGCATTCCTCGCCCTGGTCCCATGCATCGGCAATCGCGGAGATCGCCGAAAAGAGATCAGGCTGATATTGCTTGAGGCTGTCGAGCAACACATCGGCTCGCATCACGAACATGCCGGCATTCCAACGGTATTCGCCCGTCTGCAGATAGGCTTGGGCGGTGGATGAATCCGGTTTCTCCACGAAGGACCGCACTATGCGGGCGCTTGGTGCGTCCGGAATCTCACCGGCTAGGGAATGCCCCTGGTGGATATAGCCGAAGGCCGTGGAAGGCCGGGATGCGGCGATACCTATTGTGGTGATGTATCCGTGTCTGGCCGCCGCTGCAGCCTGTCTGACGCATTCGGCAAAGGCGTCGTTGTCTCGGATGACATGATCGGCCGCAAATGATCCCACGATAATCCGCGATCCGTGTCTACGCGCAAGAACCGCGGTCGCCAATGCGATGGCCGCCGTGGAATCACGTGCCACCGGCTCAGCGAAAATACCATCTTCCCGCAATGAGGGAAGCTGTTCACGTACCGAATCGACATGCGCCTCACCGGTGCTGACGACCACATGTTCCTCACCGCAAACCCGTGCGAGACGCTCATAGGTGGACTGAATCAGAGTCTGCCCCGAACCCAGCAGGTCGTACAGGAACTTGGGCCGGTTCCTGCGGCTCAAGGGCCAAAGTCTCGTGCCGACCCCTCCGGCCGGGATTATCGCGTAGAAATCATTGCTGCTCATGTTTCTATTCTCGCTCATAACTCGCCTCATACTGTGGATATCGGCTGGGAAACATGCCATACCTGTCTCAGAACGAGTCTGCCGGAGGTGTGGGACGAGTCGCTACACCCCCAGATTCGACAAATCCCCAGTTTCCGCTACAATCTAGAGATTGTGCTCGCTTTCATCAGAAGGTGAAGCATTGATTGCCACTTTAGCTCAGTTGGTAGAGCGTCTCACTCGTAATGAGAAGGTCGACAGTTCGATTCTGTCAAGTGGCTCCGATACCGGTCTCATCCATGCGACCGCGATAATGACGAGGGCCA
>OMJG01000415.1_pt1 | contig 32414 bp, 30 predicted proteins | sample 1646431 | NCBI WGS metagenome assembly OMJG01 (sample SAMN03771674, study PRJEB25209) | food metagenome | isolation source: Cotija cheese | place: Mexico:Jalisco,Michoacan | collected 2011-12-12
AAAGGTAATTGAGTACTGAAAATAAGAGGAGAATATTAGGAGCTCAGAAGGAAAAGTTGCTTGAGTACTAAGAATAAGAGGGCGATATTAGGAACTCAGAAGGACAAGTTGCTCGAGTACTAAGAATAAGAGTGAAATTTTACAAACTCAGATCAAAAAGGTATTTGAGTACTAAGAATAAGAGTGAAATTTTGGGAACTCAGATCAAAAAGGTATTTGAGTACTAAGAATAAGAGTGAAATTTTAGGAACTCAGATCAAAAATTTTTTGAGTACCGAGAATAAGAGACCCATTCTAAGAATTCAACTGAAAAAGTTGCTCGAGAACCGAGAACACTAACTTCATTATTAAAACCACTAAAACGAACAAGCCGCCGGTGAATCCAATCACCGACGACTTTATAACGATTTAATTGATCAACTATTTAAGGCATATATTGAGCGACAAGATCAAAGCAGCGCACCATCGTTAATTTTGTCTGCAAAGAGACGTACTCTAAAGAAGCCAGGCTTCCTCTTTGGTATTTTAAGGAGCCCTCTTTTGCTTTGGTATCCCGAAATGTGATCCATTCGCGTTGTTTAACTCGTAAAGCTTCCATATTTTCTGGAGCTAACTGTTCCTCTAAGACACCATAGATTTCATTTAAGAGTCCGTCCCAGATACTGTAAAGCTCGCCTTCGAACTCTTTCATAGCCGCTGTTGAACTATCATCGAGATTGGCATCCATTTCTTCAGTTTTAGCTTTGGCGTCTTCCAGCTTACCGAAATAGACAGACTTCAGATGTACAGAATCTGCTGCATCTGGTTCTGACTGTTCATTGTCTGCTTCAGCAAGATCAGTATCTGCAGTGACAGGTTCTGACTGTTTTTCATCAGTATGTATAGTTTGAGAAGGAGAGGTTTTTTTTGCATCTTCTGCAGTTGAGTTTTGACAACCCGTTATTAAAAATACTGAAGCAGCAGTGAGTCCTAACAATATTAACTTAGAAAGTTTCATCTTAACACCTTTTCATATAGAATGACGTTTATAATAATAGTTGATGCTCGAATCAATAACGATGATTATATTTTATCAAACCTTGAAAGAGAAGTCATCTGTCCTTTATGTTTTATATGTCATAATTTTTCTAAGAAAATCGCGATAGCGAGTGGACACTATCGCGATCATTTTGAATAGGATTCATTTGATTGAAATACGGCTATTTACATATGGATAAAATCATGTAGAGCAGTATTCAATTTTTTTGGCTGATCATGAAAGATACCGTGACCACTTTCTTCAAAGGATTTTAATGTACTGTCAGGAATTAGTTTGTCCATTTCTTCAGCAAATTCAAAAGGACAGACTTGGTCTTCTTTACCATGGCTAATCAAAGTTGGTACAGAGATCTTGGTTAGATCTTCTGTAAGATCCTCATCTCTTAAAGCAATGGCAGAAAGAATGGTTCCGTAAGAAGAGGCTTTGAATGCCAATCCAGCTATCCAGTTTGCATAGGCATCAGAAGGTTGTTTGTTAAACAATTTAGCCCCAAACTCCGTAACCATTTGCGGACGATCCATTTTAGCTTGCTCGATCAACTCGTCTACACCCGATTTTTCCATACCATATGGATAATCAGGACCTTGTGTAAATCGAGGGGCAGCGGCGCCAAGTAATACTAGTTTGCTGATACCATAGCCTTCGTGGCGAGCCATATAGCGAACAGCAGCAGCTCCGCCCGTTGAAAAGCCCACCAGTACAGCATCTGAGAGCTGAAGTTCTTCTATAACAGCTTTCACATCATCAGCGAATGCGTCATATCCGTAGCTTCTACTCCTAAATCTGAATTTCCATATCCTCTTAAATCAATTCCGATTACACGATGTCCTTTTTCCAGAAAATAGTTATACTGATACTCAAACATTTCATTATTCAGCGGCCACCCGTGTAGAAAAACGATTGGAGAACCATTCCCCATATCTTTAACAGCAATTGAGACATTATTGAAACCTGAGATCATCTTATGCATTCTTTTTCTCCTTAAAAAAACATCCTTTATTGTTACGGGTTAATCTTATCGTGTTCGAAAGAATATTCCAATTAAGTTGCCTGAAAATAAAAACCCCCCGTTTCAACAGCAAGTGTTGAAACGGGGGTTAAAAGAGACTGGTTAGTCATCTAATTTAGAAGGGAAAATCAGTTTCTTAACTTCTAAAATGATCGTTGTTGCTAAAGCAAGTCCAGCTGCGATTGCCCATTCTGTCCATCCAAAGGTACTTGGAATATCAAAGACTGAACGGATACCTGGCAATACTGTAATCGTGTAGAGTGCCATACAGATAGCGAAAGCTCCAATAACATATTTGTTAGAGAAGAAACCAGCCTGGATTGACGTTTGAGAGTTCGAACGTGCTGGGAATACCTGTAACGTTCTGGATAAGATCAAGGTTGTAAAGGCCATAGCCACACTGATTTCCGGAGAGTTAAAGTAGTAGATCCCTATTGCTTGAGAGATGATAACTGCAATACCGATCGTAAATCCACGCAGGATAACAGACTGCAGTGTTTGTCCAGTAAAGATTCCTTCATTCGGATCACGTGGATCTTGTTTCATGATATGCGGTTCTTCTTTTTCCATTCCTAAAGCAATGGCAGGAATAGAGTCGTTAACAAGGTTGATAAACAGCAGTTGGAGAGCTGTGAACGGGTTGATCCAATTCATCAATAAAGCAGCTATGATTGCTACTACGGCACCTAAGTTACCTGAGAACAAGTACGCGATGGCTTTCTTGATGTTACTGTATACGTTACGTCCAACGGCTACAGCACTAACGATAGAGACAAAGTTGTCATCTGTCAGGATCATTGCAGAAGCATCCTTAGATACGTCTGTTCCGCTTCCCATTGCAATTCCGATGTCTGCTTGTTTCAAGGCAGGAGCATCGTTGACCCCGTCACCTGTCATGGCAGTGATCTGGTCTTTATTTTGCCAAGCTTGAACGATTCTGATTTTATTTTCAGGAGTAACACGCGCATAAACACGGATTTGTTCAAGTTTCTCCATCAATTCATCTTCAGATAGAGCGTCCAATTCTTGACCAGTTAACGCAATATCGCCTTCTCTAAATAAATCTAGATTCTGAGCAATTGCACGAGCAGTTGTTTTGTGGTCACCGGTAATCATTACCGTACGGATACCTGCTTCACGAGCTTCTTTAATGGCCTGAGCAACTTCTTCGCGAGGTGGGTCGATCATTGCTAGTAACCCAACAAAGATCAAGTCATTCTCGTCATCTAAGTCAAGTGTGTCTTTTGACATGGATTTGTATGCAAATGCCAATACACGGTAAGCCTGCTTAGAGAATTTTTCGTTCTGGTCGTGCAATTTCTTCATGTAATTGTCTGTAAGATCAACCACTTCACCATTTACAAGGATTTTTGAACTGCGATTGAAGACAACATCCGGTCCACCTTTAGTCAGCATCAGTTTCTCGCCATCGATTTCGTGAAGTGTAGACATCAGTTTACGACTAGAGTCAAAAGGCAATTCTTCGATTCGAGGATATTCCGAACGTAATTCACGGAATGGTTTTCCTTGTTTGTTACTGTATTCGATTAATCCGACCTCGGTAGGATCCCCGCTTGCTTCACCTTCTTCATTAAGAGAAGAGTCATTGGCAAGTACAGCAATCTGCATCAGACGATTTTCATCATTTGACCAGCCGCTCGGGTCTTTCGTAAATAAGTCACCTTCACTGTCAGCTAAAAATGCTTCAACAACAGTCATTTTATTTTGTGTTAATGTACCAGTCTTATCTGTACAAATCACACCTGTGGATCCTAAAGTCTCAACAGCAGGTAATTTACGGATGATGGCATGTCTCTTCGCCATTTTGTTAGTACCGACTGAAAGTACGATTGTAACGATTGATTGTAAAGCCTCAGGAATTGCGGCAACTGCTACTGCGATTGCGAACATGAAAGCATCCAGTAATTGAATTTGAACATTTCCATCGCCGCCTCCGAAGAAGATTCTAAATGCTTGGATCGCGAAGATCAGAACGGATAGTGCCAGAACAACAAGACCTAATTTTTTACTGAATGATTCCAGTTTACGTTGCAGCGGTGTTTGCTTAGCTGAAGCATTCTGAATCAGTTCAGAAATTTTACCCATTTCTGTTTCTGTTCCGATACCGGTGACAACATAACGGGCACGTCCATAAGTGACTAATGTTCCGCTGAAGACCATGTTTTTACGGTCAGCAAGCGCGGTTTCTTCTTCGATTGTTGCAGCTTCCTTATCTGAAGGTACTGATTCACCGGTTAATGCACCTTCTTCAACTTGCAGCGATTCAGCTTCAAGCAAGCGTCCGTCGGCAGGGATATTGTTTCCTGCTTCTAAAATAACGATATCTCCTGCGACGATTTCTTTTGAAGGAACACTTTGTGTATCGCCGTTACGGACGACAGTAGCAGAAGGAGCGGCCATGTCTCTTAATGAAGCCAGTGAATCCTCAGCTTTTCTAGTTTGGACAACACTCAAGATCGCATTGATAATCAAAACGGCAAAGATGATCAGTGATTCTACTGTTTCTCCTAAAACGATTTGAATAATAGCAACGATGAGTAGAACGATTACCATTGGATCTTTAAATGTTTCGATGAAAAGAGAGAAAATAGACTGACGATCTTGCTGTTCTAATTCATTATAGCCATTTTCCTCCTGACGGCGTTTGACTTCATCTGACGATAATCCCTTTTCGGAATCAGTCTTTAGGGAAGAAAGAATCTTTTCCTTGGATTGCTGATAGAATTCCATTAACTTGCTCCTTTTCGTAAAATGATTGCGAGTAAGCCAGCGTTTCGATAAAAAAAGACGTATACGGAGTATGTTAGCTCCGCATACGTCTCACTATTTAATACAGAACCAGCAGATACAAATCTGCGAGTGGTGGCGCTGCAACAGTTTATCACTGCTAGTTACTCCCGTAAGCTTATTGAATTGTCCAGTTAATTATATAAAAGGCTTCTGAGTTTTGCAAGGAATTTAATTACATGCCCTATAATAACATGAAATCTTTACAGAATTTAAACTAAGCCGTCTAAGAACTTCAGAAGATCATACTGTTTTTCTTCTGGCAGAGATTGAATGGTCGATATAAGCTTCTTTTCAATTGGGCTGGATTGATTATTAAAAAATTCAGATAAACTAACACCAAAAACATCGCAGATGTGCGCTAATGTTTTCAACGAGAGCTTTGTAGAATTATGTTCGATAGCTGAGATGAATGAAGGTGATATATCTATTTTTTGAGCGAGTTCTTTTGCAGTCATATTTGAAGCCATTCTTAATTCTTTAATTTTTGGTCCGATTTCCATAGAGCACCTCGAGAATTTTTTTACCTGCTTAGGTATAATAGCATGTAATTTATCAGTATAAAAGACAAACGTCACAATGTAAACCTTTTTAAGTTAAAAAATTCACTTATAAGTAAATTTTTCGTTGTAATAAATCATTAATCTGTTAATATGTTTAATTGCGGCTACAAATTATTAATAGCTGAAAAAGGAGAGAATGAAATGGAAAGTAAACAAAAAGAGAATAGCGGAAAGTTTCGATCGATAAAATTTTTTGGCGAACATAAGTCAGTGATCAAAAGTGAAGTACTTTCAGGGTTAACGGTAGCATTGGCACTAATTCCAGAATCTATTGCTTTTGCATTCGTTGCAGGTGTCAGCCCGATATTAAGCTTGCAGACAGCGGTAGTGATTGGATTAGTTGCGGCAACATTCACTGGACGACCAGGAATGATCAGTTCTTCGACTGCAGCGATTGCGGTGGTTGTTGCATCATTAGTAGCTACTCATGGCTTAGAGTACTTGTTTGCAACCGTCATATTGATGGGGATCCTTCAACTGATTATTGGATTTCTCAAACTGGGAAAATATGCGAGGATTATTCCTTATCCCGTTATGTTAGGGTTTTTAAATGGACTGTCTATTGTCATTTTCTTGGCACAGCTGGACCAGTTCAAGATCAATCAAGTTACAGAAGTGAACGGCGTTTCGGTGACCGAGTCAGTCTGGATGCCTAGTGGCGACCTGTTATTGATGATCGGATTTGTTCTATTTACTATGGCAATAATCCATATCGTTCCAAAATTTACAAAAGCTGTACCATCAAGTTTGATTGCTATTATTGTAATGACGATTATTGCTGTCGTTCTTGGAAACAGCGGTATTCATCTGAGAAATGTTCAAGATTTTGCTGGAATGGAAATTGCCGGAGGACTTCCAGGCTTTCATATTCCTCAAGTTCCTTTGAACTTTGAAACGTTGAGTATCATATTTCCCTATGCGCTGATAGGCGGATTGGTAGGGTTGACAGAAGCAGTGCTGACTTTGCAAGTATTAGATGAAATGACGAATACCAGGGGCAGAACAAACAAGGAGATCATTGCACAAGGTCTTGCCAATACTGTCAATGGTTTCTTAGGCGGAATGGGTGGAGATGCCATGATCGGTCAATCGATCATCAATATCAAATCCGGCGGAAGACATCGTATGTCTGGTCTGGTCGCAGCAAGTGCATTAATGATTTTCATTGTGTTTGGTTCAGCTTTTATCAATGCGATTCCGTTGGCTGGATTAGTCGGCGTTATGTTCATGGTTGTGGTGAGTACCTTTAAATGGGAAAGCTTGCGTTATAAAGGAAAAGTACCTGCTCAAGACATCTTGGTTATTATTGTTGTATCCCTTATTACTATTTTTGCAGACCTTGCAAGTGCAGTGATTGCCGGAGTCGTTGTTTCAGCTTTGATTTTTGCATGGGAAAAAGGGAAAGTGATTTATGCAAATGAAGAAGAATCTGCGACAGGGGAAAAAACCTACAAAATCAACGGAACAGTATTCTTTGGTTCAGTATTGAATTTCAAAGAGCTATTCAACGTAGAAGAGGATCCCGATAAAGTTGTATTAGATTTGAAATATGCTAAGGTCACAGATTATTCTGCTGTAGAAGCGATCAGTTCAATTACAAAACGATATGAAGATGCGGGGAAAACCTTCAGGATCGTTCGATTAAGTGAAGACTGCAAGAGACTATTCCATAATGCAAATGCTTTTACGTCAGTCGTTATAGATGAAGGCGAAGACGAGGTTATTGAATATCCTTATGTATAATCAAAATACCTGTTTTTCTCAATGAGAGAGAAAAACAGGTATTTCTTTATAGAAAAATATCTAGTTCCACTGGACAGTGATCAGATCCCAGGTAATCTGCGTGAATTTTGGCATCCTGCAGCCGGTCTACCAAGCGTTCTGAAACAATAAAGTAGTCGATGCGCCAGCCGGCATTTCTCTTTCTGGCACCAAATCGATAATTCCACCATGTGTAACTGTCTTCTTGATCAGGATAGAAGTAGCGGAAAGTATCGATATAGCCTTTATCCAGAAACTTAGTAAACTGTGCACGTTCTTCTTCAGAGAAGCCCGCACTGGTCCGATTGTTTTCCGGGTTTTTCAAGTCGATTTCTTTATGGGCCACATTCAAGTCGCCGCATAAAATAACCGGTTTAACGAGGTCCAGTGTCTGAATATAAGCTTGAAAGGCTTTTTCCCAGTTTATGCGGTAATCCAGTCGTTTCAGCTCAGACTGAGAATTTGGAGTGTAACAAGTTACGACCATATAATCTTTATATTCTAAAGTAATGACACGGCCTTCGCGGTCATGTTCCTCAATGCCGATACCGTATGAGACATTTAAAGGCTTTTGCTTAGTGAAAATAGCCGTTCCGGAATAGCCTTTCTTTTCAGCATAATTCCAGTAGGAATAATAGCCTTCAAAGTCAATATCGATCTGGCCTTCCTGCAGCTTGATTTCTTGAAGACAGAAAATATCAGCATCCAGTTCTTTGAATTGTGCTAAAAAATCTTTTTGGACGATCGCCCGCAAGCCATTGACGTTCCATGAAATAAGTTTCATAAGCAGCTCCTTTTGTTCAAGTTAATTTTATCTTATCGGAATTTCGATGACGGATAAAGCGAACAGTCTGAAACAACGAAGATTTTAGAAAAACCGCAACAATTTAGTGACAATTTGCGTCGAAGCTACTACTGTGAAACTATTCGTGTTAGAATATAATTGATTTAATAGGATTCACCATAGTTTTAATAAAAAAAGCTTACCAGAATTGAATGAAGTTAAAGCGAGAGGAACGTATTGAACCATGGATATTCAGTTATTTAAAGAGACCTTTTCAGATTCAATTATAAAAATCAATGAACCATTAGCACACTATACTTATACAGAAACCGGCGGACCGGCAGATGTACTGGTTTTTCCAAAACGCAAAGAAGAGATTGCAGCGATCGTTTCATATATCAATGAGCGCAACTGGCCGTTGACCATCTTAGGCAATGCCAGCAATCTAATTGTAAAAGACGGCGGAATTCCAGGAGTTACCTTGATTCTGACGGAAATGGATCAGATTAGTGTAAAAGACGAAAAAATCACGGCACAAGCTGGCGCTGCATTGATCGATGTCAGTAAAAAAGCCTATCAGTTCGGATTGACTGGACTTGAGTTTGCTTGCGGGATTCCCGGCAGTGTGGGTGGAGCAGTTTTCATGAATGCTGGCGCTTACGACGGAGAAGTAAAAGATGTGATCCAAACGGTCACCTTATTGAGCCGTACAGGTGAGCTTAAAGAAGTGACCAATGAAGAAATGGATTTTATTTATCGCAATAGTAAGATCCAAAAAACTGGAGACATTGCGATCGATGTCACCTTCGAGTTAAAAGAAGGCGACCAAGATGCCATCAAAGAACGAATGGATGAGCTGACGATCTTGCGAACAACAAAACAGCCGCTGGAGTATCCATCGTGCGGTTCAGTGTTCAAACGGCCGACAGGCTATTTCACTGGGAAACTGATTCAAGATGCAGGGCTGCAAGGCTTGACTTGGGGCGGCGCTCAGATCTCAACGAAGCACGCCGGCTTTATTGTCAATATCAACAAAGCGACAGCTACAGACTATATTGAACTGATTGAGCATATCAAGTCGGTCATTCTCGAAAAAAACAGTGTTCAATTAGAGACAGAAGTCCGTATCATCGGTGAAGATCCAACGGAACTAGAAAAGAAAACGGCAAAAAATATCATTCAAAAAGCAACCAAAGAATTCAAGAAAACAGTACACGTCGAGCAGTCGATTCAACTGGCTGACGAAATGTAATGAGGAGCATATACTGTAGACTATTTGTCTGAGGTATATGCTTTAATTTTTTCTCGATAAAAGCGGTTCACTTGCTGTATACTATATAATAGAAGAAAGCGGTACAAAACAGGAGGATAAATAATGAAAATAGGCGTTATTGGATTAGGATCTATTGCACAAAAAGCATATTTACCCGTCATGATGACTGAGCATCCAGAGATTGAGTGGCATTTAAGTACACGAAATGAAGAGAAATTGAATGCGATCGGTCAACAATATAGAATTGACCAGACTCATTTACATACAGATTGGCATGAACTGATTGATCAGAAAATGGACGCTGTATTTATTCATACACCGACACCTACGCACGCTGAAATTATTGAAGCTATGCTGAGTAACAATATCCCTGTCCTAGTGGATAAACCAATCAGCGATCAATTAGAAGAAACAAAGGCTATGCTGCAGTTGTCTAAAGAGCAAAATACACTCTTGATGACAGGATTTAACAGAAGATTTGCACCAAGAGTCCAAGAACTGAAAGCAGTGCCGGATAAGAATATGATTTATTTCCAGAAAAACCAAGTCAATCAGGCGACACTGCCTGCCAGATATCGAATCTACGATATGATGATTCATCCAGTCGATACGGCTCTGCACATGATAGAAGGACCGGTCGAAGTGATTGACTCTGGAATTGTAGGCAATGCTGATCAACTAAAACGTGCCTGGGTCATACTGGAATCTGCAGGAGCGCATATCATGGTCTCAGTGAATGCAGAATCTGGATCTAGATTAGAAACGATGGAAGTCCAGAGTCCATCAAAAACTATCCGAGTAGAAAATCTGGCAGACTGGACAGAATACAGTGAGGAAGGATCTTTCAGCAAACCATTTGGGGATTGGGAGCCGACTCTGCATAAACGAGGATTTGCTCCTATGATCAAAACCTTTTTAGAGGCCGTACAAGCAAACTCAGAAAATCCTGTATCATTGGATTCTTCCCTAAGAAGCCATGGAGTCTGCGAAGCGATCCTTGAAAAAGCAGGCCTGTAAAATTTGTTATACTAATAGAGATAGAATGTTTATTTTAGCTCATGGAAGTACAGAAGATAACAAAAGTGTATAAACTCATTATAGAAAAATACCTGTCGGTTAACCTTATCAGATTAATCGACGGGTATTTTGATTACTGTGCATAAATTTTGAGAGTGAAAACAATCTGCGTTCTTATTTCTATAACAATTATACCATATTGCGTCATTCAGTATAAGACTATTATTTCAAGGGTTTTTCCTATAGCATAACTTTAAAGAAGCGAATTGGATTTTATATTATAGGGGAGAAGTGAGAAAATGGAGTTAGGTTTAAAACGTGACGAAGTCAGACTGGTTGAATATGCGGATGAATGGAACGAAGAATTTATTAGAATAAAAAAGGAACTAGTTAACTATACAGAACTTGATGCTGATCGTATCGAGCATATTGGAAGTACAGCAATCAGAGGAATGTCCGCAAAGCCTGTCATTGATATATTGATAGGGGTAGACAATTATAGCAAGCTGAATAAGTCATTTTTCAAAGCGCTTCAAAGATCAGGATTCTTACGTCTAAAAGTTGAAAGAGACGGAGAAATCGTGTTGGCTAAGTTTACGGATGAAACATATATGGAAAAAACACATTTTGTGCATTTGGTAAACTATAAAGACGAAATATGGAATAATTTAATTTTTTTTAGAGACTACTTGAATACTCATGCATCTGCAAGAAAGGATTACCTCGAGATAAAAGAAAAATACTTAAGTATGTCATCTAGGGGCATTAACGAGTATACAGACTATAAGGAATCTTTTGTACACGAAATTTTAGAGCAAAAAACAACATAATCAGTAAAATGAAATGAAATGAAGTGAGTCATACAATGATATAAAGTCAGCAGAATAAAATAATGAAATAAGGGGAGAAACGCTATGGAAATCCTAAAACTTGATTTAATAGAAGGAAAAGAAATTAAGGAATATCAATCCGATTTTTTCTTGGCGAATGTATTACAGTTAAATGGAAAAACTAATATGGGATTTTTAAAAGTAGGTAAAGAAGGAAAAGTAGGGTATCATCAAGCAACAGCATCACAATGGCTCTTGATTTTAGAAGGTACAGGAATCGTCCGCGGTGAAAAGAACAAAGCAGTTTCTGTTGATGCAGGCGATTTAATTTTCTGGAAGAAAGATGAATGGCATGAAACACAGTCAGAAAAAGGAATGAAGGCGATTGTGATCGAAAGTGAAGATTCGAACTTCCCGGCAGACACTGACTGATTGCAGTTTGCATAGGATAAGAAATATACGATGAGTAACATCAGCAGAAAATAGGATACAAAATGGTGAAAAGCAGTATAAACGATAGAAACAGACGATTTGTAAGGCAATATGAATCCCAGCGATTGCATGGGATGCAAGATTCTCTAGTCGTTTTTATGAACAATTTGTAGTAAAAAGTATAGAAAGAACTGGGAGATCTTATCATCCAAACAGAACGATCGTCACAAGCTGGCGGTCGTTTTTCAATGCACATGATTTGGGATTGATAGAGGCACTCACTATAATAAAAAACAGATGATTGACTTGTGACCGACACTGGTCTAAATTGTCAGAATTATTAATGGAAAGTGATTGATTTTATTCATCTTAAAGATATAATTATATAGGTTTAATTGATTTATAATGCAGGTAAGGGGAGTGCTGGAATTTGGCAGAGAACACGATTATTTCGTTTCAGAATATCTACAAACAATATGATGAATCTATGATTTTAAAGGATATTTCTTTTGATTTAGAAAAAGGAAAGTTTTATACCCTTTTGGGTCCTTCAGGTTGCGGAAAATCAACCATTTTGAATTTAATCGCAGGGTTTACCCAAGCGACCTCCGGTTCCATTGTTTTGGATGGCAAAACCGTCAACACTCTGCCTCCGAATAAACGGAAAGTTAATACGGTATTTCAGGACTATGCACTGTTTCCGCACATGAATGTGTATGATAACGTAGCATATGGATTAAAAATCAAAAAGGCAGCAAAAGATCAAATTAAAGAAAAAGTAATGGATGCATTGCGTGCTGTACGATTATCTGGATTTGAAAAGAGAGAAATTTCTGAAATGTCAGGTGGACAGCGTCAGCGTGTGGCGATTGCAAGAGCATTGGTCAACGAACCGGAAATCCTTCTACTGGATGAGCCGCTTTCTGCACTCGATTTGAAACTGAGAACAGAAATGCAGTATGAATTAAGAGACTTGCAGCAGCGGCTGGGTATTACGTTTATTTTCGTTACTCATGATCAAGAAGAAGCGCTGGCGATGAGTGACGAGATTTTTGTCATGAAAGAAGGCGAAATTGTTCAAAGCGGAACACCGATCGACATTTATGATGAACCGCTGAATAATTATGTGGCTGACTTTATTGGAGAAAGCAATATTGTTAAAGGAACGATGATCAGAGATTACAAAGTAGAGTTTGCCGGAAAAGTATTTGACTGTGTAGACGGCGGAATGAATGAAAATGAAACCGTCGAAGTGGTGATTCGTCCAGAAGATTTGGTGATGACTAGACCTTCTTTAGGCAACATGAAAATCATCGTTCAATCGCAATTATTCAGAGGCGTTCACTATGAGATTATCGGCGAAGATCCTGAAGGAAACGAATGGATGGTGCATACGACCCGCAAAGCAGAAGTCGGTGAAGAAGTCGGGTTGGCATTTGAACCTCGAGACATTCATATCATGCGGATCGGTGAAACCGAAGAAGCCTTTAATACCCGTTTGTCTGAATATGCTGTCGTGAACGGAACGATGGTACAGGAGACGATCGATATGGAAAAAGGAGTGGATCTGAACAATGACATCTAAGCAGAATCGCCTGCTCTTTTTCCCATATTTTATCTGGATCGGTTTGTTTGTTCTGATTCCAATCGGTTTGCTGGTCTATCAGTCCTTTATTGGGATCGATGGGGCATTTACGCTTGATAACATCCTGACCTATTTTACATCGGCAACTTATCTGACAATGACACTGCAATCCTTTATTTATGCCTTCTTAATTACAGTCATTACATTGCTGATCAGTTATCCAACGGCTTATTTTTTGACGCAGACAAAACGCAAGGATTTATGGATGCTGCTACTGATTTTGCCGACATGGATCAATGTGCTGCTGAAAGCTTATGCGTTTATCGGATTGCTGAGCCAGGATGGCAGTGTGAATGGGTTTTTTGACTGGATAGGTCTTGGTCGTCAGCAGCTGCTGTTTACCAATGCAAGCTTCCTGCTGGTCGCAACCTATATTGAAATACCTTTTATGCTGCTGCCGATTTATAATGCCATAGAAGAAATTGATCCAAACTTGCTGAATGCCAGCCGTGATCTGGGTGCCAGCAGTTGGGAAAGCTTTAAAAATGTTATTTTCCCGCTTTCGCTTTCTGGCGTACGCAGTGGAATCCAAGTCGTGTTCATTCCGTCACTGTCTTTATTCATGCTGACCAGATTGATTGGCGGAAATCGAGTCATTACCTTGGGAACAGCCATTGAGCAACATTTCTTAGTGACGCAAAACTGGGGAATGGGCTCAACGATTGGAATCGTTCTGATTGTCTTGATGGTACTGACTATGATTCTGACAACAGGCAGAAAAAAAGGTGAGAAAGGAGTGGGCAGATCGTGAAAAAGAAATCCTTTTCTTGGGCGAATCTATATTTGATCCTCATTTTTGTTTTATTGTATACGCCTATTCTTTATTTAATCTTTTATTCTTTCAATGCGGCCGGTACTATGAACGCATTTACTGGTTTTACTGGGGAACATTATCAGGCACTGGCGGATGACACTCGGTTGATCCGCATCGCGCTGGATACCTTTAGAGTAGCGCTGTTATCCTCTTTGTTTGCTACTGTGATCGGAACATTAGGAGCCATCGGTATCTTTTTTGTGAAGCAGAGAAAAACACAGACTACTTTACTTGGGCTCAATAATGTTCTATTGGTTTCGCCGGATGTTATTATTGGTGCAAGTTTCTTGCTCCTTTTCACCATTGCCGGATTCCGCTTAGGATTCTTTTCTGTGTTGTTCTCCCATATCGCTTTCAGTATTCCAATCGTCGTTTTGATGGTGCTGCCGAAGCTTGAAGAGATGAATCTCAATATGGTTACAGCAGCAAAAGACTTAGGTGCAAATAACTGGCAGGTACTGAAAAGTATCATTATTCCAAGTATTAAGCCGGGTATTCTGGCAGGATATTTTATGGCATTTACGTATTCAATCGATGACTTTGCGGTTACATTCTTTGTAACGGGGAACGGCTTTGCGACCTTGTCTGTGGAAATTTATTCCAGAGCAAGACAAGGAATCAGTCTGGAAATCAATGCTTTGAGTACGATTCTCTTTATTCTAGCCCTTGGATTAGTGAGCGGCTATTATTATGTACTGCAGCAACAGCGGACTCGCAGACGCAAGTTGACAGATGTTGATCCAACAAACCATCAGAAGGCGGTGTCTCCATAGATGAAACAACTAATTCAGCTCGCAGCAGTGATTTTGGGTGTATCTGGACTACTCTATATCGGCAGTTTGCATGTAGACCGTTCAGAAGGTTCAGCGGGATCTGATACTTTAAATATCTTCAACTGGGGAGATTATATTGATCCGGCGCTGCTGGATCAGTTTGAAGAAGAAACCGGATACCGTGTTGTTTATGAAACGTTTGACTCTAATGAAGCAATGTACACGAAAGTACAGCAAGGCGGAACTGCTTATGATATTGCGATTCCCAGCGAATATATGATTGACAGAATGATCGATGAAGGTCTGGTACACAAACTGGACCAGTCCAAAATCGAAGGATTGGACAATATTGATCCTGATTTTCTTGATCTGTCATTCGATCCGGGCAATCAATATTCTATTCCTTATTTCTGGGGGACTTTAGGCATTATTTACAACGATGAAATGATTGAAGAAGGAGCCATCCAATCTTGGAGCGACCTTTGGAATCCACAGTATGAAGACGACATTATGCTGATTGATGGAGCTAGAGAAATTATGGGAATCGGACTTCAGACATTGGGTTACTCATTGAATACTCAAGATGACGAAAGGCTGCAGGAAGCTTTTGATTTATTAGAAGGTCTTGCACCGAATGTCAAAGCACTGGTGGCAGATGAGATCAAGATGTATATGATCCAAGGAGAAGCACCGCTTGCCGTAACCTTCTCTGGAGAAGCTGCGGATATGATGTGGGAAAATGAGTCTCTCCATTATATTTTACCTGAAGAAGGATCGAATCTGTGGTTTGACAATATGATTATTCCGGAAACGGCTCAAAACGAAGAAGCTGCTTATGCATTTATCAATTTCATGCTTCGCCCAGAAGTAGCAGCTCAAAACGCTGACTATATCGGATATAGTACGCCGAATGAGGCAGCTATGGCATTATTGCCTGAAGAAACGATTGAAGATCCGCAGTTCTATCCGACAGAAGAGATGATGGAAAATCTAGAAGTGTACGAAAATCTAGGGTATGAGTACCTCGGAAAATACAATGATCTCTTTTTGGAATTTAAGATGTTAAGAAGAGAGTAATCTAAACAAAAAGACCTTGCTTCGACAGAACTGGTTTCTCTTTATATAGAGAATAAGGAACTGTCAAGCAAGGCTTTTTTATTGTTAAGTGAGAGTCAACCTAGAGTATTGAACAGCAATATTGACAAACAACTTGATACCCGTCAAAAGGCTGCTTTCATCTATTCCAAATTTAGGATGATGATGCGGAAAATCGAATCCGAGTTCCTCATTTTTGGCTCCGATAAATACATACGTAGACGGAACCAGATTCGAGAATGCTGAAAAGTCTTCGCCCCCCATCGTAGGCGGTAAGGAAATGATTTGATCGGGAAAAGCTGTTTCAGCAATCTCTTGAACGGTCGCTGTCGTTTCTTCGTTATTGATCACGCTGGCATATCCGCGGCGGAAATTAAAAGTATAATCAGCACCATAGCTGTCGCATGTTCCTTTGATGACTCGTTCCATTTCCGTTTCAATCAAATCTCTGACGTCCGGTTCAAATGAACGGACACTTCCTCCAAGCAATACGGTTTCTGGAATAATATTTTTTGCATTAGGATTGCCCGCTTGAAAAACAGTATTTGAAATGATTCCTGATGCCAGTGGATCAACTTTGCGAGAAATAATTGTCTGAAATTTTTCAATGATCTGAGCACCGATGATAATCGGGTCGATCGTTTCATGGGGGGTTGCTGCGTGTCCGCCTTTTCCGTATATTGTGACATCATAGCGATCAGAATTTCCAGTACAGGCTCCTGGTTTGATATCGATCAATCCAGTTTCGATATTAGAAAACAAATGATGGCCGTAAATAAAATCAAAATCATCAAATAATCCGGTTGCTACCATTTCTCTAGCACCGCCCGGATGACTTTCTTCCGCATGCTGGAAAATACTGTAGATTTCTCCTTCCAGCTGATCTGCCTGTTCAGATAAAATCTTGGTTGCGATCATTAGCATAGCTGTATGTCCATCATGTCCGCAAGCGTGCATAATCCCATCGACTTTTGAGGAAAAGGTCAGCTCTGGTCTTTCTTCTTGTATGGGAAGTGCATCAATATCAGCGCGGAGCCCGATTTTCAGTCCGGGCTTTCCTCCAGTGATTTTAACGAGGACAGAGGTTTTGGTTGTACGGGTTACTTCAACGTGATCTAAAGCACTCATCTCATCGAAAATAAATTGACTCGTTTCATATTCTTGAAAAGATAATTCCGGAAATTCATGCAATTGTCGGCGATAACCTTTGACCATAGGAACATGTTCTTGAATGAGCTCTTCTAAAGTAGCCGTTAGTTCAGTATCCATCTAATCACTCCATTAAAATTATTTAATAAATAGTATAGCATTTTTTAATGTTGAGTGAAAAGTTTTTTTCTTGCTGATCTGCTCATACTATATTTCCTTCATTTAAACTGTTTTATTAGAAGAGTTGTTTTCATTTTTGCTATTCTAATCAAAAGAGAACAAAAAAACACCAAAATAATAATCAGATAATGACTTGGGGAGGCACATGATGATTAAAGAGTATAAATTTGATCAATTTGAATATCCATACAGCAAATTCAAAAGGAAAGAACTAGGAGAACGGTTGGCCCGTGCTCAGCGTTTAGTGAACCACTTAAATATTCCAGTTCTGATTTTAGTTGAAGGATGGGAATCATCTGGAAAAGGGTACGTTATTAAAGATTTGGTTCGTGAATTGAATCCAAAACAATTTAAAGTCAGTGTATTTGAAAATCCAACGGAAGAAGAAAGAAATCGTCCATTCTTATGGCGGTTTTGGGATAAATTACCTAAGAAAGGCGACATAGCGATTTATGATCGCAGTTTTTACTTTAAGCTATTCAATGATCCAGCCATAAAAGATCAGGAACTCGATCAGAGTATCAAAGATATCAGTTCAATCGAACAGCAGCTGCTTGATGATCAAGCGATCATCATCAAATTATTCCTACATCAGAAAGAAGAAACTCAGCAAAAAAGAATTGATGAACTAAAGGAAGATCAGTACCGTTCTTTTATGATCAGTGAACGAGATGAAGATCAATATAAACACTATGAGAAATATTTAGAGCACTTCGATACCATACTGGATAAATCCGATTTTACGTTCAGCAAATGGCATGTGATCTCTTCAGAAGATAAAAAAGCAGCTTCTGAAAAAGCTTTAGGAATGTCTATCGATTTGATTTATCAAGGTATCGATCGAATCATGGGGATGCAAAACGGCGGATTAAGGAAAGAACTGCGGACGTATGTGCCATACGAGAAACCGCTGGATCACATAAATCTGAATCTGAAATTGGAAGATGATGAGTACGATCAATCAAAAGATGAATTACAGCTGGAAGCACAACGACTGGCTTTTCAGCTTTATACGAAAGGGATACCAACAGTATTGGTATTTGAGGGAGTCGATGCAGCCGGAAAAGGTGGAGCTATAGAGCGTCTGACAAGAGAAATGGATCCTAGAGGATATGAAGTGGTTACGACTTCTGCTCCATCATCCTTAGAAAACGCCCATCATTATTTATGGCGATTCTATAAAAACTTTCCGAAAAAAGGCGATATGAAAATATTTGATCGCAGCTGGTATGGAAGGGTCATGGTCGAACGTGTCGAAGGGCTGGCAGAAACCGCTGAATGGGACCGGGCTTATGATGAGATCAATCAGATGGAAAAACATCTGCATAATTTTGGTACACTGGTACTGAAGTTTTTTATTTATATCGATAAGGATGAACAGCTGGAAAGATTTAAAGCGCGTGAAACAGAGCCGGACAAAGTGTATAAATTGACGGATGAAGATTGGCGCAATCGGAAAAAATGGGATGAATACATTGAAGCAATGAATGAAATGCTTGTCCGCACAAATACAGATTACGCACCCTGGATTATTGTAGAAGGTCAGCAGAAAAAATATGCCAGAATCAAAGTGCTGAAGACGTTTGTTGAAGAAGCTCGCAAAATTCTGGATAAGACAAACGACTAGATGAGATAGAAAGAGTACTTGCAAAAGTGCTCTTTTTCTTTAAGAAATTACGTGTTTTATACCAAAAAGAACAGTAATCGATAGTCTGAGTTCTTTATAGGATAGTCTGCCGGCAATACACAACAACCCGACAGAAAAACTCAGTAGAAAGCATCGACTTATGGTACAATAGCGGTGGGATGTAAGCGATACATATTGAGATAATGAAAATAGAAGGGATTTTTTTAGAATGAATCTTAAGCAAATGGTTGGGTACAAAGCGGCAGAATTTGTAAAAGACGGCATGATAGTCGGTTTAGGTACTGGGTCAACGGCTTATTACATGGTGGAAGCAGTCGGAAAACGGGTTAAAGAAGAAGGGCTCCAGATCGTTGGGGTTACGACTTCTTTTAGGACTGCGGATCATGCTAGAGAGTGGGGCATTCCTCTAAAAGATATAGATGACGTTGATCATATTGATGTAACAATCGACGGAGCAGATGAAATTTCCAGTGAATATCAGGGAATCAAAGGCGGCGGTGCTGCTCACTTGTTTGAAAAGGTGGTCGCTAATCTATCGGATCAGAATATCTGGATCGTAGATGAAAGCAAGTTGGTCGAACAGCTAGGTGCTTTTCCCCTGCCAGTAGAAGTGGTTCATTTCGGCGCTGGTCAAGTCTTCCGATTATTTGAAAAATCCGGGTACAACCCTTCTTGGAGAATGGAAGAAGATGGAGAACGTCTGGTGACTGATTCAGGTAATTTGATTATTGATCTGCACATGGATGTCATTGAAGAACCGAAGAGGTTAGCAACTTGGCTTGATTCAATTACCGGCGTTGTAGAACATGGATTATTCTTGGATTGCGTGGACAGAGTGATCGTAGGGTCGGAACAAGGCCCTGTGGTTGAAGATGTGGATAGAGGATAAATAAATCGGCTGCTTAAAAGGGGTTCTTTTAAGCAGCCGATTTTTAATTATTCAGTTATTTTAACGTTTAATTTTTCCAGCATATCAGCCGTCATTTTTTCCAATGTATAGTTTGGTGAAAATCCCCACTCAATTTGAGCAGCTGTTGTGTCGATGGCGTTCGGCCATGATTCTGCAATCGTCTGACGAACCGAATCTACTTTAAAAGACAGTTTGAAGTCAGGCAGGTGCGCTTGAATGGCTTTTTCAAAGTCTTCAGGACAGACACTCATTGCACTGACATTAAAAGCATTGCGATGAACCAGCTGCTCAGCTGGAGCTTCCATCAACTGAACAATGGCTTCAACCGCATCCGGCATATACATCATGTCCATATAGGTTCCTTTATCAATAAAAGAAGTATATGCTCCAGATTTCAAAGCTTCATAATAAATATCTACCGCATAATCAGTTGTCCCGCCACCAGGAAGGGCTTCATAGGAAATCAGTCCTGGAAAGCGGACGCCTCTCGTATCGACACCAAATTTTTGATAATAGTAATCGCACAATAATTCGCCGCTGACTTTCGTTACGCCATACATCGTTGTTGGACGTTGTAAAGTGACTTGCGGTGTTTTGTCTTTAGGAGTTTCTGGTCCGAATGCACCGATTGAGCTGGGAGTGAAAAATTTCAATCCATAAGTACGTGCGACTTCCAGAGCGTTGATCAGACCGCCCATGTTCAATTCCCAAGCCAATTGCGGTTTTGCTTCTGCTACAGCTGAAAGCAAGGCAGCTAAGTGAATGATCGTATCCACTTTATACTTCTGAACCAGTTCCTCTATTAGAGACTGATTGGTCACATCAAGATATTCAAAAATACCGTCAGTTACAACGGATGAGTGTTCCGGCTTTTGAATATCTGATGCAATGACGTTATCCGTTCCATATGTTTCTCTTAAGCGAGCCGTCAGAGCTGTTCCGATTTGCCCTAAAGCTCCGGTAATCAAAATCTTTTTCAAGGCTTCTTCCTCCGTTTTGAAAAACAGCAGTAAAAAAGCAGTCGACTGGATCAAGTCTTCATGATTGCCTGATCTTAACCCAGTATATTCAACTGCTTTATACTATCTTGTTTCTTCTTATTAAATAACGTTCAATTCCTTACCGACTTTCTGGTATACTTCCAGCACACGATCTAACTGTGCAGTAGTATGAGCAGCACTCGGCATATTTCTGACTCGACCTGTTCCTTTAGGGACAGTCGGGAAAACGATTGATTTGGCATAGACGCCTTCTTCTGTCAGACGTTTAGAAAATTTCTGTGTTAATTTTTCATCTCCGATGATACAAGGCGTAATCGGTGTTTCAGATTCTCCGATGTTGAACCCTAAGTCTTTCAAGCCTGCTTTCAAGTAGCGGCCGTTTTCCCATAGACGGTCATGTTCAATGGTTGAAGCAGACATAATATCGATTGCTTCAATACAGGCAGCAGCTGCACCGGGAGTCAAAGACGTTGAGAACAAGAAAGGACGTGCGCGAACTTTTAACCAGTCGATCAAGTTTTGAGTTCCGGCAACATATCCACCGACAACACCGACTGCTTTAGAGAGCGTACCCATTTGGAAATCAATCTTATCTTGTAATCCGAAATGTTTAACCGTTCCAGCACCTTTTCCCATTACACCAGAGCCGTGAGCATCATCTACGTAAGTAATCAAATCAAACTCTTCAGCGATTTCAACGATTTCAGGCAGTTTAGCCACATCGCCATCCATTGAGAAGACACCGTCTGTAATGTACATGACTTTTTCATATAGTCCGCTTTCTGTGGCTTCTTTTGCTTTCGCCCGCAAGTCATCCATGTCCTGATGTTTTACACGAATCACTTTTGCACCGGATAAGCGGCATCCGTCAATGATAGAAGCATGATTCAATTCGTCGGAAAGAATCGCGTCTTTCTTGGTCATTACAGCTGAGATGGCACCCATATTACAGTTGAACCCTGACTGGAAGGCAACAGCTGCTTCTGTTTGTTTAAAATCGGCAATTTTTGCTTCAAGCTCATCATGGATACTTTGCGTACCATTAATGGTACGGACAGCCCCAGCGCCGACACCATATTGATTTGTTGCCATATTGGCTTTTTCTTTTAGTCGTTCATCATTGGCAAATCCCAGATAGTTGTTGGAAGATAAGTTGATCAACTTCTTCCCATTGATCATAATTTCAGATCCATTAGGTCCTTGAACCGTATCGATCTCATTGTACAGACCATTTTCTTTCAGTTCGTTTAGATTCTCTTCTAAAAATTGATTCAAAGTTGTACTGGTCATCTAATCGCTCCTTGTCGTTTTGAAAAATAGGGTAGTCGCGCAAAAAATTACTTTTGCGCTTAAAAAACACATGAACATTTACTGATACAGTATAACATGCATGTTAATACTAATGAAGTCTCCTTTTACCTATTCAAAGCAGAATCAGTAAATGAAAATAATTTGAAAAGACGGTAAATCTAAGCAAATTCTAAAAGAAACGTGTGATAAACGACTTGAATTTTTACATAAAAGTGTTGTAATTATGATAATGAGGTGATAATATGTTTCGAGTACACTAATAGTAGTGGTTATATAATTTTAGTTATAAACAGTGTTGCAATAATATAGGAGGATTTATGAATGAAGAGTAATAAACTAATGCAAAAAATAGGCATTGCTCTAACAAGTGTTCTATTGCTGTCAGCATGTGGAAACGAATCATCAGGAAACGCAAGTTCCGATGGAGCTCAAGATAAGCAAGTCTTGAAATTGATTGAAACGGCAGAAATTCCGACAATGGATTCAGCAATTACAACAGATGCTTCCAGTTTCAATGTTTTGAATAACGTGAATGAAGGACTTTACCGCCAAGGACCAGAAAACAATCTGGTGTTAGGGATGGCGGCAGAAGAACCTGCTGTCAGCGAAGACGGCATGACTTACACGTTCAATATCAAAGAAGAGGCTGTTTGGTCAAACGGAGATCCGGTTACTGCAAATGATTTTGTCTTTGCATGGCAAAGATTATCAGATCCTGAAACGGCATCTGAATACTCGTATATGATTGATGGCGTGGTTAAAAATGCCTCAGCGATTCTTGTTGGAGATAAAGAACCATCAGAGCTTGGTGCTAAAGCAATCGATGATAAAACATTAGAAGTTCAACTAGAAAAACCCGTCCCTTATTTCAAAGATCTATTGACTCTACCGATGTTCTTACCTCAAAATGAAGCTTATGTAACTGAATTAGGCAGTGATTATGCTTCTAACAGTGATTCACTGCTATATAACGGACCATTTGAATTAACAGAGTGGGACGGAACTGGCTTGAAGTGGACGATGGTTAAAAGCGATTCATACTGGGATGCTGAAACTGTCCAGTTAGACCAAATCGACGTTAACGTAGTAAAAGAAACGTCTACGGCATTGAATTTATATAACGCTGGTGACGTGGATCGCATGAGAATGACAGGTGAGTACGTCACGACTAAACTAGGCGATCCGGAATTGCTGACAGAACCAACATCTTCTGTATTTTTCTTCAAGTTCAATCAGGAACGCAATGGGGAAAAAACGGCTTTAGCAAACGAAAATATCCGTAAAGCAGTTGCCATGTCTTTTGATAAGCAAGGGTTCACGGATACTATTTTACAAAATGGTTCTGTTCCGGCAAATGGATTGGTTCCAGAAGGATTGGCTTTTGGACCGGAATCAAACGAAGATTATCGTGCTGAAAATGGCGATTTGTTATCTTACGCCCCTGAAGAAGCATTAGAGTATTGGGAAGCTGGACTAGAAGAATTGGGAACAGACTCCATTACGCTTGAAATGCTTGGTGACGATACTGAGAACTCTAAGAGATCTCTAGAATACATGCAGGCGCAATTAGAGTCGAATCTTCCAGGATTGACGATCAATCTCAGAAATGTACCATTCAAAGTCCGCTTGGCTTCAAGCAGTGCTCAAGATTATGATATTCAATTATCTGGTTGGGGAGCTGACTATGCAGACCCGATCAACTTCTTGGAAATGTTCCAGTCAGGTAATCCAAATAATCAATCTGGATTCAGCAATGAAGAGTACGATGCATTAATTGAAAGTGCTCAAAGCAATGTTGACGATCTAGATGCACGCTGGCAAGATCTGCTCGAAGCAGAACAACTCTTAATGGAAACTGCAGGTATTGCACCAATCTATCAACGTTCTTATGCAGTTCTTGAAAAACCTTATGTAGAAGGAATCGCAGCTCATTTAACGGGTGCAGACTATTCTTACAAATGGGCATTTATAGATAATGACGAGTAAAGGTTTCCCAAGCGTCAAAAAAAGAGTGGAGCTCCACTCTTTTTTTGAGTATGGGGATTAAGTTCGGGTTAATTTCTCGGTTCAAATCTATAAAGGAGAATGAGACTATTCAAATAGATAAAATCCAATCAAGGAAATAATCGAAATAACCAGCAAGGTACTGCCGCTTTTTATAAAAAATAAGTGAAAGTTTCCAATCTTATCAGAGAGATCTGTCACAGAAACTTCATCATCTTCATCAGGGTCTTCATCCTGTTTTCTTCGAATTCTTTTAGAAGCCTTTCTGAAGCTGAAGTAAAAGAAATCAAAAAATCCAGAACGAAGCGTCAGACTGAACAAACCAATAATCAGCAGAATACCTGCTGGATAAAAAAACAAATTGGATGTGTGGAGAAAAGAAATTTCTTTATACAAAATGAGTTCTAATACGAAGATGAACAGAACTAAAACAAGCGTAATAGAAGGAGTATTAAATTTATTTTGCATCTGAAATGGCTCCTTAATCTTAATAAAGTAAATGCTAAAGAACAATGTACACTAAACCATCACAGACTACAATAGAGGCGCAGCTGAAAATGAGTTTGAATAATGATCCATCAGAATAAAGTGATAATGAAATCGGATTATTTTCATTTCACTCTAATATAACTGTTTTCAATGACACATAATTTCAAAAAAAGTTGCAATTGATACGTGCTGAGCCTATTCTAGTTATTGTGTGAATTTTATGAAAACGAATAGTAATTAAAATTAATAGCGGAGGTGTTAATTGATGAAAAATTTTATGAGATATTATGGTAAACGTGTTTTATACATGCTGTTGACCTTATTTCTAATTGCATCAATTACGTTCTTCTTGATGAATCTATTACCGGGTACACCTTTTACGAATGAGGATAAATTATCGGAAGCACAATTACTCATCATGCAAGAACAATACGGATTAAATGACCCAGTCATTGTACAGTACTTCAGATATATGGGTGGATTATTGACAGGATACTTAGGCGTGTCTTTCCAGTTTGATAATACGCCAGTAACAGAACTATTAGCTTCAAGAGTAGGTCCTTCTCTTCAGATAGGATTCCAAGCCGTTATTCTCGGTACATTCTTAGGTATTATCCTAGGGGTTATCGCTGCAATGAAACAAAACTCATGGGCTGATACACTGGCGACTTTTATGGCAATTTTAGGCCGTTCTATTCCTAACTTTGTCTTCGCAGTACTTTTACAGTTGGTTTTTGCTGTTCAACTACAGTGGTTCCCCATTGCATTATGGGATGATGGGTTCAGCTATTCTGTACTGCCGACTATTGCTTTGGCAATCGCACCACTAGCAGATTCTGCCCGATTCATTCGTACAGAAATGGTGGACGTCTTAGGCAGCGACTATATTGAACTAGCACGCGCGAAAGGATTGAGCCGCTGGGCAGTTGCTTTTAAGCACGGGGTTAGAAATGCCTTAATTCCATTGATTACTTTGATTGGACCAATGGCTGTTGCGTTGATGACCGGTTCAATGGTTGTCGAAAGTATTTATGCTATTCCGGGAATCGGAGAGCAGTTTATCAAGTCCATTCAGTCAAATGACTATCCAACAATCATGGGTGTAACATTACTTTATTCAACGATGCTCGTTGTCATCATTCTGATTGTAGATATGCTGTACGGACTGATTGATCCACGTATTCGAATTTCTTCTAAAGGAGGAAAATAAGAATGGAAACCCACAATAATAATCAAATTTTTAATCAAAACACAACGATTTCCTCTGATATGTTTGAACAAGTTAGTGGATCAGCTACAGAAAACAATGAAAAAATTTCAGCACCTTCTTTGAGTTTTATGCAAGATTCATGGAGAAGACTGAAAAAAAATAAAGCAGCTGTAACCAGTTTGTTTATTATTTTACTGATTATGCTGCTGGCACTGCTGGCTCCCGTTATCGCACCACATGATATCGAGACTCAAGTCACTGAACATGCCAACTTGCCACCTAAAGTGCCTGGAATTGAAATACCAGGACTAGATGGAACAGCAGCCACTTCAGGAGACACGAGAATTGACAAATATGCTCAAGTCGAAGCTGGAGACACTTATTATCTGCTTGGTACAGATAGTCTGGGTCGCGACTTGCTTTCTCGTATTCTTTTCGGAACGCGTATTTCCTTATTGATTGCTTTTGCAGCAGCCTTTTTTGATTTAACCATTGGCGTTATTTATGGGCTGGTCTCAGGCTGGAACGGCGGAAGAATCGATAATGTGATGCAGCGTATTCTAGAGATTCTGTCTGGTGTACCCAATTTAGTTGTCGTCATTTTGATGCTTTTAGTGTTCGAACCAGGCATTATCTCTATTATCATTGCTTTAGCGATTACCGGATGGATTCCAATGGCTCGAATTGTTAGGGCGCAAACACTGAAACTGAAGAATCAAGAATTTATATTAGCGGCAAGAACACTGGGAGAATCCTCTTGGAAAATTGCGGTTAAGCATATGATTTCGAATCTATCAGGTGTCATTATTATCCAGACCATGTTCTCAATCCCGGCAGCGATCTTTTTTGAAGCCTTCTTAAGCTTTATTGGTATTGGTATTCCGGCACCTTTAGCTTCATTAGGAACATTGATCAATGATGGATACAAGACCTTTACATTTCTGCCGCACCTTATGTGGTACCCAGCAGGTGTGTTGTGTGTCTTGATGATTTCCTTCAACTTTTTAGCTGATGGATTACGCGATGCATTTGATCCGAAAATGAAAGACTAGCGGGGTGACTATGAATGAGTAATATTTTAGAAGTTAAAGACTTAAAGATCACATTCGATACTTACGCAGGTAAAGTGCAAGCCATTCGCGGTGTCAGTTTTGATCTGAAAAAAGGAGAAACACTAGCGATTGTTGGAGAGTCGGGTTCAGGGAAATCTGTAACGACTCGAAGCATTATGCAGCTGCTTTCTCAAAATGCCAACATTGAAGAAGGACAAATCTTATTCGATGGACAAGATTTAGTGAAAACGTCAGAAAAAGAGATGCAGAACATTCGCGGTAAAAAGATTGCCATGATCTTTCAGGATCCAATGACCTCTTTAAATCCGACAATGACCATTGAAAAACAAATAGCAGAGCCCTTGCGCCTGCATCAAAATATGAATAAACAACAAGCAGCAGAAAGAGCTTTAGAATTATTAAAATTAGTAGGATTGCCAGACGCTGAAAAACGAATGAAACAATACCCTCACCAATTCTCAGGTGGTCAGCGCCAGCGTGTCGTAATTGCGATCGCATTAGCTTGCGACCCGGATATTCTGATTGCGGATGAACCGACAACAGCGCTGGATGTTACGATTCAGGCTCAGATTCTTGAATTGATGAAAGAACTTCAACACAAAGTGAACACATCCATCATCTTTATTACCCATGACTTAGGTGTCGTAGCAAATGTAGCGGACCGAGTAGCCGTCATGTATGCAGGTAAATTTGTGGAAGTCGGAACAGTCGATGAAGTGTTCTATAATCCGCAACACCCTTATACTTGGGGATTGCTGGCATCAATGCCGACTCTGGAAACGAATGGCTCTCTATATGCGATCCCTGGTACACCTCCGGATCTGCTGGATCCACCAAAAGGTGATGCCTTTGCGCCAAGAAATGAATACAGAATGAAAATCGATACAGAACACCAGCCGCCGATGTTCAAGGTTTCGGATACACATTACGCAGCGACATGGCTGCTTCATAAGGATGCGCCTGCTATAAATCCGCCTGCTGAAATTATGGCTCGTCAAAAAGTCTATAAAGAAAAATATGCTGCACTTCATACTGAAGGAGGCGCAAAATAATGGCTGACACAAAAGAAAAAATCTTAGAAGTCAGAAACCTAAAACAATATTTCAATGCCGGAACAAAAAATGAAGTTCGTGCAGTTGATAATATTACGTTTGATGTCTATAAAGGAGAAACTTTTGGACTTGTAGGAGAATCAGGATCTGGTAAGTCTACGACTGGTCGTTCAATTATTCGATTGTACGATCCGACTGAAGGAGAGATTGATTTCCAAGGGACACAAGTGCATAATATTTCCAATAAAAAAGATCTGTTAAAATTCAGAAGAGATATGCAAATGATCTTCCAAGATCCTTATGCTTCATTGAATCCGAAAATGAAGGTACGAGATATTATTGCAGAAGGTATCGATATTCATGGACTAGCTTCTTCAAAAAAAGAGCGAAATGACCGCGTAATTGAATTACTTGAATTAGTCGGATTGAATCCTGATCATGCAAGTCGTTACCCGCATGAGTTCTCAGGTGGACAACGTCAACGTATTGGGATTGCCCGTGCATTAGCGGTTAAACCGAAATTTATCGTGGCAGATGAGCCGATCTCTGCACTCGATGTTTCAATCCAGGCACAAGTTGTCAACTTAATGATGGAATTGCAGGCTTCTCAAGACTTAACCTTCTTGTTTATAGCGCATGACTTATCTATGGTTAAATACATCAGTGATCGTATCGGGGTAATGAATACGGGAAAACTGCTTGAATTAGCTCCAGCTGACGAAGTGTACAATCGTCCGCTGCATCCTTATACAGAAAGCTTGCTGTCTGCAGTGCCGCTTCCGGATCCAGAACACGAACGGAGCCGCAAACGAACGGTCTATGTTCCAAGAGAATCAAACGGAGAAGAAGAAAAACTTCGTGAGATCGTCCCAGGTCACTTTGTATACTGCCGTGAATCAGACGTTGCTGACTTGAAAAAGAAAAAAGCAGCTTATTACGCAAACGCGTGATTTAGGAAAATACGGTAAGTATTTAAAACCTAATAATAGAAAAAACAACTTTATATCATGATTGAAGTAGTGCTGGTGAATAGTTGCCAGCACTATTTTTGGGTTCTCCATCAAATGAATTCAAACATGAATAAATGTTAGAAGAGATTGTACAACTAGCTTAAGCATTTATACTCTCTTTCTTCACCTATTTTTATATTATTTCTTATAGGTTTTAAGTTGAAGTACGGTTGAAGTGCAATATAAAATGATATTAACACTTGCAAAAAACAGCAAGTATATTAAACATTAAAGTTAACGAAGAAAAGCTATCACATCAAGGACTACTGTTCTTTGACATGATAGCTTTGTTATTCAATTGAGTTTGCCTTAATTATTTTTATTATTACTTAAAAAATAACTAAGTATCATTAATATCGCACTAACTGCATATCCGACTATAATAGCTTCGTCAACATACCCAGATTTTTCATATATCGTATATACTCTATAGACAGCAAAAATAGTAGTTGTTAATAAGTAAAAACTCAAGAGAAGTTTTTTTGTAGATTTTTTCATAACTGCTCCATTCATTAATTAGTGGTAATAACTGAGTCCACAAATCCTGAATAGTCAGAGTTGCTAAAGAATCGAGTCTGTAGTTGTGCGCCTACCATATTCCATGTTATTCCATTGTGCTGGTGACGTGTTTGAAGGTATTTATCTTGATATACCACTGGCCATCCACTAGATATATAATCTGCAGCAGCTGCTCCAACATACGCTCCAACTGCTCCACCAAAAAATGAGCTACCAGCTAACGTACCTATACCTGATCCTGCAATAAAAACAAGTAAGGCAGTAACACCTGCAACTGTGGATCTTTGAATTCTATTACTTCCTCTTTCTCTTGGATAAGATCTCCATTCGTACTTAACTGCTGATGTTCTCATTGTAGAATCATTTAGTGAAGATTCAAGATAGCTATCACCTTCAGATACAACTATAGTTTCTTCTTCAGTAACTTCTCCAGAAAGATCGATAGTCTCTTGCAATACTAGCTGACCGTCAATGTACTGTTTGTGATTAATTGAATTGTTATCTGTATCTACTTCGTTAATTGATAACATTTCTCCAATTTTTTCTTTGCTACCGTTATTATCATGAAACACTTTTGTATTAATAGTTGAAAGATCTTTAGACATATTTTCTTGCAAAATATACTTTTCGTTATTTTGTTCAAAATTAGTTATGTAGCTATATTCATTAATCACAGTGATTTCAACATTTTCTTTGTCTCCACTCAGTATTGAATTAGCATTATAATTCACTTCTGAATTCAAGGAACCGACATCTTCCTGTGCAGAAACTTTTTCTATTGTGACCACACTCGGTGTGATGTTACTGCTTAATATCAAAGCGATTGGGAAAGTAATTAACTTTTTGATATAATTTCCTTTTAAATAATAATCCTGGATAAGTAAATAAACAATGTATAACCTAAAAAGCAATTAAAAATTTTTAACATTTACACATATTGGGAAATACCGAAAGTGCTTTTTTGAGATTCACCTCTTTCTTAAGACAAGCCTACCATATCAAATTTCAAAATAATTAATATTTACAAGAAACATACTAATCCTTATCAAAAGATTAACACTTAAAAAATGTCCTATAATAGTTCTGTCCAACACTCTGTTTCGAATATGGTAACTGTACTGGTAGTTGGTAAAATACCTGTTTATTTATTTGAGAAAAGTGTTCGTTTAAATAAGCTTAAATGATAGAAATATTTCCATTAATTAGGATACTATCGTTGAGCCAAAATTTAGAGGTGAAAAATAGTCGTTTTTTTGTTCAAAAATTCAGTTATATTGTTTCGCTAATATAATCAATAAGGTAAAATAGATATAGAGCGTTACACGTTTACCAATGAATGCTTCTCACTAAAACTGTTGAATGCATGCAATGGTATCAAGAATTTCTTTAATGTAATGATACAAACCACATAACAGAATGGAGTTCAAACATGTCAACAAATAAGAAAATACTCGCAGGGTTAATCGCAGTCATTGTCGTAGCCGTTATTTATTTAGGTGGATCTTATAACAGCCTGGTCCAAGCAGAAAATGAAGTAGATGCTTCATGGGCGCAAGTCGAATCACAATTGCAGCGCCGATATGACTTGATCCCTAATCTTGTCAACTCAGTCCAAGGAGCAATGGATAACGAGCAAGAAATCTTTACAGCCATTGCAGATGCAAGAGCTGGAGTCACGTCAGCTGAAACGGTTGAAGAAAGTATTGAGGCGAATCAGCAATTAGATACTGCAGTAAACTCTTTGATGGTCTCTGTAGAAGATTATCCTGAGTTAACTTCAAACGCAAATGTGACAGCTTTAATGGATGAACTGGCAGGAACAGAAAATCGGATTGCGACAGAACGCGGTCGGTTCAACGAAGTCGTCCGTTCATACAATAATAAAGTAGAATCTTTCCCAACATCGATTTTTGCTAACCTGTCAGGTTTTGATGAACGTCCTTATTTTGAAGCAGAAGAAGGCACTGAACAAGCCCCTACTGTAGATTTTGACTAAGGATTAAATCAGCTCACATTTCACGAGAAAGGATCTATAATCTATTGAAAAAATTACTTGTATTCAGCATAAGTGCTTTGCTCTTGTGGATTATTCCAGTTACGACCGCAGCAGCAGCTTCTCTGCCAGATGCGCCATCTGATTTTTATATTTATGACGAAGCAGATGTAATTGATCCGGACGTAGAAGAACTGATCCTGAACGTTAACCGAAATTACGAAAATACAGAAGAAAAACCACAAGTTGTCGTCGCAACAGTTGAGACCCTAGATGGATTATCCGTAGAAGAATATGCAACTGAACTATTCACGAAATGGGGAATCGGGCAAGAGGATACCGATAATGGTGTACTCTTGCTGATTTCTGAAAATGACCGGGAAATCAGGATTGAGGTTGGATATGGTTTAGAAGGGGCAATCACTGATGCCAGCGCCGGCCGTATGATAGATAGTCAGCTAGATGCTCTAGGTACAGATGACTACTCTACAGCTGTAGAAGGGATTTTCACAAGCTTATCACAATCTGTCAATGAGGAATACGGTTATGATCAAGAAGAAATACTTGGATTCGTCCCTGAACCACAAGAATCTTCAGACTCATCATCAGATTTAATTTTTGGAATCATATTTACGCTGATCATCTTGTTCGGAGGTATTTTCTCTGCTAATTCAGGAGGCAGAGGCGGTCGCGGCGGTAGAGGCGGCGGCTTTGGCGGCGGTTATTATGGAGGATACGGCGGAGGTGGATTCTCTGGCGGTGGAAGCAGCGGTTCATCAGGTGGCGGCGGTATGTCCGGCGGCGGTGGAGCATCCAGCGGATTCTAAGATAGCTAAAGTAACTTGATTGTCCTATCATTAAACAGCTTCATAAATATTCTAATTATACTCATCTCTTTCGGGGGATGAGTATTTACTATTTTCCTAGGTCGTTACTTTTCTTATATGATAGCGAAAACAATCCGTGCTAAGTTAGTGTAAAATAGTTCTCGGTTAGTGATATCGTTTCGTTTTCTAGACAAA
>OMJG01000418.1_pt1 | contig 32308 bp, 39 predicted proteins | sample 1646431 | NCBI WGS metagenome assembly OMJG01 (sample SAMN03771674, study PRJEB25209) | food metagenome | isolation source: Cotija cheese | place: Mexico:Jalisco,Michoacan | collected 2011-12-12
CCACAATCAAACGTAATTGATTTAAATAAGTGCTTAGGAACAGAGTCGAACCACTGGTTCAATCTATTTTCAATATCTTTGGCTTGTCTACCAGTAGGTTTTAACGTAATGATCACTTTAGATAATCTTTCCACTAAAGTAATGACTGCACTTTTATGTTTTCCACCGACGATGGTGTCACCTTCCAGGTGACCAAATTCATGATTGAAGTGGGTATAATCATGAGTTCTATCATGAATTGAACGGCGAAACGCTTGTTTTCCTCGGGTTTCTTTGTGGCCGTTTGGTTTTCTTTTCCCCTTCATTGGTAAGTGTTTACTATCAAAGGTTTGGTCTTTAAACATCCGATACAGTGTACGTACCGAACAAGCAATAGGAAACTCTGCTCGACCAATAAGGACATCAGGAGCCCACCCTTGAACCACCTTTTTTTGAATGTATTCCTGTTGCTCATCTGGTAAAACAATCGGACGTCTTCCACAGTTACTTTTGTTTTTCTTATATTGTTTATAGTAACTCATTGCGTTTCCACCATTTTTAAGAAAACGATAGACATTATAAATGGTTTGTCGAGAACGTTGTAATCGTTTGGCTACTTTTGAAACAGAGTGCATTTGATTAAAATACGCTTCTATCATTACGAGTTCAGTTGGTGTAAGATGGGTATAGATCATTTGTGATCACTCCTTATAATTCTTTCGACGGAACTATATTGAGTGTAGCACATTTGTCTAGCTTAATTTGACAAATGAAAAATCTAAAAATTAGGAGAATTGAAATGAAAGTAAACATTGAACCTTTATCTGTGTCAGAGTCAAATATTGAAGGATTACAAATCATTAATGCAAAAATGGTGACCGATGAGCGTGGGACTGTGCGTGAACTCTATCGCCAAAGTAGCTATATGGATATTTTAGCAAATTCAGATTCTTCATGGAAGCAAGTAAATCTTACTAGGACTAAACGTGGGGCAGTTCGAGGTCTTCATGGAGAGGATATGTCGAAACTAGTTACGGTAGCTCAGGGTTCTGCTTTTGGCGTTTATGTAGACACGAGACCTTCTAGCAAAACAAAAGGAGCAGTTGTTACGGTGAAACTTGTTCCAGGCGTACAAGTTTTTGTTCCAAAAGGTGTTTGTAATGGATTTCAGGCATTGGATGACGATACAGAATATCTCTATTTTTTTGATAATGAGTGGGTTCCGGGAATGTCAGGAGTGGCTTTATCACCGTTAGATCCTTCTCTAAATATTGTATGGCCTATTCCTATCGACCCGGAAAACCTTGAGCAAATATCGGAAAAAGATTCAAAGGCTCCTTATATTCAACAAATTATATAATTAGGCCTGGGTATTTATCAATTCTTATTTGATTTAGCAATATTTGGTTTTGAAATGTTTTAGAGAGAATAGGATAAATTAATTAAGTTTTCTCTGCCATTATTTGTTTTTCACCGCCAAATGATATAAAATGGCGGAGAAAAGAGGTGGATGGCGGTGAAAGAATTTGATTACCATGAATTGGATAAGCTCACTCTTAGCCATGATTTGCTGAATATGATAACCAAGATTCATGAGTATAAGGGGAAGCAAGAGTTATATATTATGACAAAACCAGAGATTCTAAATAAGCTAACGGATTTGGCTTTGATTCAGAGTACAGAGGCTTCCAATAAAATTGAAGGGATTGCGACGACTGATGGCCGCTTGAAGCAAATCGTAGCGGAAAAAGTCAAACCGCGTAATCGAGATGAAGAAGAAATTGCCGGTTATCGGGATGTTTTGAAACTGATTCATGATAGTTACGAGTATATTCGCGTCGTGCCCAACGATATTTTAACGTTACACAAAAATCTTTATAATTACTCGGCTAAAAGTTACAAAGGTAAGTTTAAAAGTGGCGATAATGTTATTACGGAAAAAGATCTGGATGGTAACGAGCGAGTTCGTTTTGTGCCAGCACCAGCTTATTTGACACCAGACCTAATTGAAGAGTTGTGCTACCAATACAATCAAGCCATTCAGAAAGCTGAGATTGATCCGCTACTGCTGATTCCTTGCTTTGTTTTAGATTTTCTCTCAATTCATCCATTTAGTGACGGAAATGGGCGGATGTCCCGCTTGTTGACGCTGTTATTGCTATACAAGTCCGGTTATTTAGTCGGCAAGTACATCAGTATTGAGATGCTGATTGAAGAATCGAAACAAACTTACTATGAAGCATTACAAGCAAGTTCTGTAGACTGGCTGGAAAATGAGCAAGACTATACGCCGTTTGTTCGCTATCTTGTGGGAATCATTTTGCGAGCTTATGAAAACTTCTCAGAACGCTTCGAGATTATTATCAATCAGGAGCTAACACCAGTAGAGCGGGTAGTTGAAGAACTTGAAAAGTCTTTTGAACCTCTAAGCAGAGCTGATCTAGAGAGTTTGTTGCCGGATATTAGCCAGCGAACGATAGAACGTGCTTTAGCTGAGTTACAGACAGAGAATAAGATTCAAAAAGTCGGGCAAGGCCGTTCGACTAAGTATCAGCTAATAAATGAATTCAAATCGTAATACGATTCACAGGCCATTAATAGAAGTACAAAATCGGTAGTTTGAGAATCAATGAAGCTAATTGAAATTTGAATAGCTAAAAATACCAGTTCGATGTACTATTTGAAACTCGCTAGAACCAGTGAAAACAATGTGTGAACTTTTTTAAATTAGTTCACATCCAAGATAAATCGCCTGAACCGTTGGTATAACAGTAATTGTACGTAGTTTTTCGATTGTTTTTCGTGTTTTTGTACCCCCCCTGTTAGATAGGGGGAGTGAAACAACACTCGCGGGCTAGCGCCCACTCGTGTTCAAGGCGAACTCTTTACGAAGGGGAATTCGCTTGAGGCGAACCCCTCCGCAAAGAGCGCCTAACATTTGGAGGATTTGTTCTTTTATCTTTGACTTGGCAACGATAAAAAGACTACATGGATTTATCATGCAGTTTCTTCAATGGAAAGTTTGAAAGGAGTGTAGTAGATACTGATATGCTCTGAATTTTTCGTAACTAAATTGTCTTACGTTGAAAATTGGTTACGAATCGTGGTTACGAGTGCTTAAAATCGACTGAAATCCAGTACGAATCTTGAGGAGAAAAACATTGATAAATCAGCATTTTTGATATTCATTGATTTAAAATAACACAGTTGAACTGCCAACCAGGTCTTAAGAAAGCTCGTAAAGCATCTCAATTCTCTAAGCGTTAATATCCTTTATATATCAACGTTTCTGGCACTTTCCAATTTTTGGGAAGTGTCTTTTTTTGTACGCTTAGGTACGAAAAAATGTACGAGATTTTGAATTGGCCGTTTTTAAGACCTATGTCAGACACTATATAATCGTTCTTTTTATCTTGTTTGATTGTTATTTTAATTAGTTATTTATTTTGCTTGTCGCACTTCATCCAGGCGTTTCTCGAATTTCTCATAAGTGGAAAGATCGACAACATTCGGTATATTGACGTATATTTCTGTCGTTTTGATATCCGAATGGGTTAAAGCTTGGGAAATTTGCGCCATTGTGGCACCGCCTTCGCGAGTCAACGTACTAAAGGTATGCCGTAGCTTGTGTGGATTTGTCTGAACCAGTTCCTCATGTCTTCGGCGAATGGATTTTAGCCGATAATTTAAGTAATCCACATGAACCGGAATATTTACTTCACCACTTCGATTGGCATAAGTGAAAAGAAATTGCTCCTTTGTCTGTTTAATCCCAAGCTGTAGCAGTTCTTCCTTTTGCTTTTGCTTCCATTCTTTCACTAGTTCAATAAGGAATGTCGGAATCTTGAACTTCGTAGCTTTTCGCCCTTTTGTGGATTTTAAATTGCCAAACTTATCCTTGCTTTGAATCAAACTGACATAACCATTTTCAAAATCAATATGCTTCCACTGGAGGGCGTAGGATTCGCTCTTACGGTCTCCTAGGTTCAACGGTAGTAGTCTTGCATGATTAGTAAACCTTTGCTGTAATCCTCATTGGCTGCGTCTAACCAAGCGATTAATTCTTCGGCTGTCAGTGCTTCACCGTTAAGCTGACGCTCCACCTTTAGTTGTTGTTTCTTGGGATCACCCACGTACCGAATCACTTTTTCAATCCGATTGTATTCGATATACTCTAATAGCTCCGCAATATCAAAAATCTGATTGACGTAACTTTTGATAATTTTGATATTGGCGTAAGTTTGGGATTTTTTCATTAAAGCACGAAGCACAAAGTCTTTATTGTCGTTTAAGAACTTAATGGAATATTCATCAAACATCGGTAGAATATGAAGACGGAAGACATTTTTCGTATTGCTAACGGTTATGGCAGTTGGTATTTGCCTAGATCGTCCAGTAGAACCAGCAATATACATATCCAACCAAACTGTCTTATAAAACTCTTTGAATTTGATATGCCCGCTTAATTCAAATGAACGAGCACTCTTTTCATTAAGCACACGTTGAATTTTTTGAGACAGGTCTTTTTCAGCCTGTTCCGCTTCTTTTTCGTCCTAAATATTTTGCAGTAGCGCTCGGTAGTGACACCGAGAATTTGTCGCACCTCCTTGGGGTAAAAAACCTCCAATTTGTAGTGGTTGTTTTTCAGTTTAGTAATTGCCATGTTATTTTCTACTTTCTTATACGCAAACCAGAACGTAGGAATGACTACGTTCTGATTATAAATCGCTTCTAGCGAGTATAGCAATGGAGCCATTCGTCTATAGCTTGCCGATCAAACTGCACAACACCTTGAATCGTAATTTTTGGCAGGCCTTGTTCAACCCATTTATCCAAAGTGTTGTTCGCAATATGGAGATACTGGCAAGTTTCTTTCTTGGTTAAATAGCGTTTGTCAATCGCAGTATCTTGTCGTACTTGATTCACATTGTTTAGAAGAAGTGTGTACACACTATTTCCTAGCTGTTTCATCTGCTCATCGTTCAGTAAAAATTGAACTTCGTGCATAGGCAACCTCCTTTCTCTAGTAAGAATCTTCATTCTCCAATTCCAGTATTTTTTGTTCTATTAATTGTCTAACTTAATGACAATTAATACATCAAAAAAACCTCGACTATTAGCCGAGGCTATGACTTTTTATGTCATTGGGGAAGAACTCACAATACAGTTTAATTACTCGTCCTACGACTGAAGAAGAATGACACCACGGCAATGAGAATCACCGCTCCGATAATCGATGGTACCAATGCCATCCCGGCTAATGACGGTCCCCAAGAACCAAAGAGTGATTGTCCGATAGCGGAACCGACTAAACCGGCTACGATATTCGCAATCCAGCCCATCCCTTTTCCAGTGATGGCACCTGCCACCGCTCCGATAATCGCTCCGACAATTAATGACCAAATAAGACCCATAATAAATCCCTCCTCTATTAATTAGATTGCTTCTTTCCTAGCTTCACGACAACTTGTTTGTTTTTTTCTGTTTGCGATAGTCATCGTGTATTTCTTTGACCTTCAGCAACACCGGCAGCAAAGTCGCCACCAACGAGACAATCATCATGACTTTTCCTTGCTTTTTCATGTGCTTTCAAGTCCTTTCTATAAGTTGATTGCTTCGCCACCGGTTACCCCGTAAATTTGGGCGGTTACGTAGCTTGCTTCGTTGGAGGCTAAGAAAACATAGACTGGCGCTAATTCTACCGGCTGTCCTGCCCGCTCCATTAAAGAGTCTTGCCCGAAGACCGGTAATTTTTCTTCCGGTTGGCCTTCGTCTAGTTGCAAGGCTGTCCAAATCGGTCCCGGTGCGACACCGTTGACCCGAATGCCTTTTTTGCTCAACTGTTTGGCTAATCCCACCGTGAAGCTGGCAATCGCGGCCTTCGTTACCGCGTAGTCCAAGAGATGAGCACTTGGACTGAACGCTTGCACCGAGGTGGTCGTGATAATGCTGGACCCTGCCGGCAAGTGTGGTAAGGCGGCTTTCACCGTGGCAAACATGGAAATAATATTCACATCAAAAGTATCTCGGACTTGCTCCATGGTCAACTCTGCTAAAGAAGGCTGAGTAATCTGTTGCGCCGCGTTTAACACCAGCGTGTCTAATCCGCCTAGTTCTTTCACTGCTTGAACCACCATTTTTTCAGGTGCCGCAGCGTCGCGCAAGTCAAATGGTAGTAAGACGGCTTTGCGCCCCGCTTCTTCCACATACTTGGCCACTTGCTTGGCGTCCGGTTCTTCTCCCGGATAAAACTGCAAAGCAATATCGGCGCCTTCTCGCGCGTACGCAATCGCTGCCGCTCGGCCAATCCCCGAATCGCCCCCGGTAATTAAAACCCGACGATTAAGTAAGCGCTCATGGCCAACATAGCTCTCTTCTCCACAGTCCGGCACAGGTTTCATCTTCTTCTGTAGGGCCGGGGTTTCTTGATCCTGTTTCGGAAATTCTGATTCATAATATAACTTCCGTGGATCCTTTAACACTGGATCTGTCATATCCTCACTCCTAACATAATGTCGATGGTACAATTTTATGTTAAAATAAATTTCATTTTTTGAAAAGAATTACGCCTTTTTATGCAAAAACAGCACATCATTTGACGAAAAAAAGCAAATGTTCTACCCTGGGATTCGAGGATGAAATGTTGTTATTTACTAAAAGTAAACGTTTTCTTATCGTTGCTTATTTTATTTATTGCTTGTGGTCCATTGGTTAGAAATATTATAGGGGGATTAAGATGATTTCAACTTTTAAGATAACAGATTCCGGCATAGAAAAAGCGACCCAAGACGTAAGTAACTGGATTGTCTTGCAAAAAGCCACCAAAGTCGAACTCACCGAAATCGTGGAGAAATACGAATTGCCAAAAGACATCTTTGTCGGCGGTGACGATGCAGAAGAAATCAACTACTATGAAAAAATGAATAACGACCGCCTAGGGGAGTTGACGATTCTTTCTTTAATGAACCTAAGCGACAATCGCGAGCTCCCCATTGAAAAACGCTTAGAACCGTTAATCTTGATTTTTGCTAAAGAAATGACCTTGACTTTTGTGGGAGATAATTCAGATTTTCTGACTTCTTTTTTGACCCGTTCCGCTCATAAAGTCACGAATAAAGAGCAACTCTGCGCCTATATCATCAAACGAACCTATGCGCATTTTCTAAAGGAATTAAAAACCATCAAAAAAATCATCGATGAGCTAGACGCAGCGGCTCGCACCACTACGAAAAACGAAGCACTCTTTCGCTTGGCAGACACGCAGCGGGATGTCGTGTATCTGGACAACGCGCTGCAAGGCCAAAAAGAAACCTTGAATTACCTCTGGGAAGAAACCGATTTTGCCCAGCAACTAGGCGACGAAAATCTCGTGTACAACATCCGCTTGCGCCAAGCCCATGCAGAGGAACGAATCCTGATTTACCGTGATTTGCTTGAGACCATCGGCGGGTTGTTTTCCGATATGATGAGCAATCATTTAAACCGCTTGATGAAATTCTTGGACTCCGCTACTTTAGTCGTCTCCATAGCTGCTCTCGTTGCCGGCATCTGGGGCATGAATACCGGGGGACTCCCAGGAAAAGAGACAAAAAACGGCTTTTTCTTCGTAATGATCCTCGCGGTCGTTGTCAGTATCTTGACCACCATTTATTTAAAACGCAAAGACTTTACCAAATAAATCACCAAACAAGTCACTGACAAAAAAGAGGTGAGGATTCGTGAAAGAAAGTGGGCGCACAAAAAATAAGCAAACCGCGCTTACACCTAGGGCTTCTCTTAGGTTTTGACTAGCACAAGTGATGATTTTTTACAAAAGGAGGAATCCAGATGAAGAAATTTCTAAAATTGCGGCGGTCATTTTGGGCATTCCCTTACTATATGTGTTAATGGCCCGCAAGTAAAACCAACAAAAAACTGGTAGCTAGGGCTAGTCGCCTTCACTCTCAGTTTGTGAAAGGAGGTGCACTATGAATCGTGGGCTTAAAGCACTCGGAATCGTTCTTTCGTTACTGTTGATGTCGGTTTTACTCATGGTAATGCTCGTTACTTCATCTAGTGTTGCGTTACCTTTTCCGCTTTTCAACCGGAATCGCCTCTTGTTCAACACTTTCATCAACCAGCTTTTGCAACAATATCTTTTCTGGGTGGCGCTCGTCTTTTTCATCGCGCTTTTACTCTTGATTTTCTTCTTTCTCTTTTATCCCCGGGTTAAGCAGACCTTTGTGCTCAATAACGACAAAGGCCAACTCTCCTTGGATAAAAAGGCCATCGAAGGTTTCGTCCGCTCCAAGCTAATAGGTGTCGGTTTGGTGGGCAATCCCAAAGTGCGGGTACACGCCACCAAACGTAAAATCAACGTCAATGTGAAGGGCCAATTGACCAGAACTTCTGCTCATATCGGCAAAACTGAATTATTAATGGAAGAAATCAGAAGCGAACTCCAAGAAATACAGCCACCGCAAGGAACAGTTCCAAAATGAAGAGTCGATGGAACGTTTCTTAGTCTCGTCTTTTGATACTTACAACCAAAAATTCCTAGGTCGCAGTCATAAAGGTTTCCAACAGGCCGAAGGCGAGCTCGAACAAATGCTGAGTCAACCGATGGAGAATTAGAAACAATCTACAGTAGGGAAGAACCATTTACACATAATTCTTGACGCTACCGTAATATTATGAAAATAAATAATAGTGGAGGTTTGCTTTTAGTTTAACCTCTTAAGGAGAAATAGAATGAAAGCATACATTGAACAGAATCAAGAAAGATGGAATATGGTTTCCAGCAGACAGGGGAATCCCTATACAATTCCATACAGTCACGAAGAGTTGCAGGAATTAAAAGATAAACCAATTGAAGTAGCTCTTACAGTTGGGAAGTTAGTACCATTAGCTTGGTTTGAAAAAACCAAAGGTAGACGATTATTAGGACTAGCTTGTGGTGGTGGTCAACAAGGACCTTTGTTTGCAATGCACGGGTATGATACTACCATCATGGATTTTTCAGAATCTCAGCTCTCTAAAGACGTAGAAGTAGCAAAACGAGAAAATTTACATATTAAAACTGTACAGGCTGATATGACCAAACCATTCCCTTTTAAAAATGATAGTTTTGATATTATTTTCTGCCCAGTTTCAAATGTCTATATCGAAAATTTAGATAATATGTATTCAGAAGCTTACCGTGTTTTAAGAAAAGGTGGCTTATTAATGATTGGTTACATGAATCCATGGATATATATGTATGACGGAGATGAGGTTTGGGATCAACCAGAGAAGGAATTACTATTAAAATATAGTCTCCCTTTTAACTCAAGACGATTAGAAGAAAAAGGTCAACTAACCATTGATCCAGAATATGGATATGAATTTAGTCATACTTTGGAAGAACAAATTCAAGGTCAACTGAAAAATGGCTTTGCTATGATTGACTTTTATGAATCCAAAGATAGTAGAAATCGTTTAAGTCAATTTGGATCTGATTATATAGCTAATCTATCGATAAAATTATAGGGGGGTATTTTGGAAAATAGTAAAGTTGAAGAATATTGGCAAAAGTTCAAGTCTGAAAATAATATAAACAGTAATCGCTATGAGGCCTGGCAATTTGGTTTTGATGCAGATCTTTTGGGGGAATCAGTTCTTGAAGGTAAGAAAACAGCAACTGCAGGAGCATTAAAAAGTTATCAATTCGAAAATGTAGATATACTGCGACTAGGTCAATATAATATAGTGCTTGATTCCAAAAATCAACCACTTTGCATTATAAGAACAATCAAAGTTGAGATAATTCCTTTTCTGGAGGCTAGTTCTGAACATGCCTATAAAGATGGAGAAAACGACAGAACACTTGAATCATGGAGAAACGGACACAAAAGGTTTTTTATTAATGAATTCAGGGAATATAATATTGAGTTTTCTGAAGACATAGAAGTTGTTTGTGAGGGATTTGAAGTAGTTTATAGATAACAGTAATAAAGTAATTATTGGGGGAAAATAATGGAACACAAAATACAATCTACTAGTCGAGTATTTTTAATTTGTGGTCCGGCAGGATCAGGAAAATCTACTCTTGCAAAGCAACTTTCAAAAGAGTTTAATACAATCCGACTTTCTTATGATGTTGAATCATTCAAAAGAGGTATCGTTAAACACCCACTTCCTAAAGAGGTTGAAAATGAGATAAAAGTATTACTAGATGAAAAACTGATACAGTGTCTAGAAAGTAACCAAGATGTTATTTTAGATTACTCTTTTTGGTCTAAACAAAGTAGGCGTGATTATATAAATCTATTAAAACAATATCAAGTAGAACCAATTATTTATTATTTAAATTGTCCTAAGGATGTCGTAATTAGTAGAATTAAAGAACGAAAAGGGAAACATTCTGATGATATCATATTGGATTTAGATACTGCAAAACTGTATTTTGATCATTTTGAAATACCTACTGAAGATGAAGGGGAAATAATTGTCGTTGATAGCTTTTAACAATTGATAATTTGATAAATTAGTACTTAAATAAATATATGGAATTGTGAAAAATGGAGAAAAGAGATGCTTGCATTAGTAATTCTATCAACAATAGATGCTTGGGAAGAGAAGTGATTTTTTTACGTGGCACCTCAAAGAAGCTGTCTAAGACACGTTCAACGGTTTTTGTGGAAACAAAATACCGCTGAGTAATATCTTTCATTGAAATTTTTTTCTTCAAATCCACAGCAATCGCAAATTTTAAGGCTTGTGAGATGTAACAATTTTCCGCTACATAATAGGTTTTTGCAGAAAACGTATGATGACACCGTGTACAACGAAAACGCTGTTTGTACAGGTGTAAATAAGTTGGTACTTCTTGATATGGAAGCAACTGAATCCAGCTATCATGATAGGCATGACGGATGACAGAATCAAACCCACAACATTCGTAACGATGTTTTTCTCCGGTAAATACATTAGCCATACGGCCATGAACGCTCTCTTTAGTAATGGCATCTTTTGAAAAGGTAATATGGGAATTCTTAATATTCAAGATTTGTTTAATGGAATGACTTGTCTTTTCATCCGTATACCAGCACCCCCTTGTCTTCGCTAAAAACTTGTATTAGTTGACGGTTTCTTTTGATGTCAGCTATAATTTTTATAAAGAATACGGTTACAATAATTTGTAATCGCTTTTAAAAAAGTGAGGAGATCAGGAAGATGAAGAAAATTATAAATAAACCAACGGATGTTGTAACGGAAATGATCGATGGCATGGTGGCGATCAATAGTGATTTGGTGCATCGCGTCGAAGGATTTGATATTATCGCACGTAATACTGAGAAGACCGGGAAAGTCGGCATTGTCTCGGGTGGCGGTAGTGGACACGAGCCGACACATGCTGGCTTTGTCGGTGAAGGTATGTTATCGGCGGCTGTTTGTGGAGCGGTGTTTACGTCGCCAACACCTGATCAGATTATTGAGGCCATTAAAGAGGCCGATGAAGGCGCGGGGGTTTTTCTAGTTATTAAGAATTATTCTGGCGATATTATGAACTTTGAAATGGCACAAGAGATGGCTGAGATGGAGGGTATCGAGGTACAGAGCGTGGTTGTTGATGATGATATTGCGGTCGAGGATAGTCTGTATACGCAAGGTCGTCGTGGCGTAGCGGGAACGATTTTTGTGCATAAGATTCTAGGTGATGCTGCCCGTAACGGCCAATCATTGAGTGAGATAAAAGAGCTCGCAGATCGCTTGGTACCAACGATTCATACGGTTGGATTGGCGCTCACTGGGGCGACAGTTCCTGAAGTAGGGAAACCGGGGTTTGTTTTACCGGATGATGAGATTGAATTTGGTATTGGCATTCATGGGGAACCGGGGTATCGCCGTGAAAAGATGCAGCCGTCTAAAATGCTTGCCGAAGAGCTCGTTAATAAGCTCGTGACTTCGTTTGAGCCAAAAGAAGGCGAAGAGTATGCGCTATTGGTGAATGGGATGGGGGCGACGCCGTTAATGGAGTTGTACATTTTTGCAAATGATGTCGTGAACTTATTAGCCGATAAGCAGATTACTATCAGATACAAAAAATTGGGTAATTATATGACGTCGATTGATATGGCAGGATTGTCGTTGACACTGATGAAATGTGAAGATGCGCAGTGGGTAGTAGCATTGGAAGCCCCAGTCATTACACCAGCTTGGTAGGGAGAGATGAAGATGGATGCAACAGTAGCATTAAAATGGATGAGTATTTTTAATGATAAGATTCAAACGAACAAAGACTATCTGTCAGAGTTAGATACGCCAATTGGTGATGGCGATCATGGTGGAAATATGGCTCGTGGAATGACGGCTGTGATGGAAAAATTGAATGCAGAAAAATTTGAGAATGCTGCCGATGTATTCAAGGTCGTGGCGATGCAGTTACTGAGTAAAGTCGGAGGTGCATCAGGGCCGCTATATGGATCGGCCTTTATGGGAATGACCAAGTCGTTTCAAACGAGTGATTCACTCGCGAATGCGGTACAAGCTGGACTGGAAATGATTGAAAAGCGCGGCAAGGCGACAGTCGGTGAAAAAACCATGGTCGATATTTGGGCAAGCGTGTTGGCCGATTTACAACAGGAGCAATTAACAGTAGCGAGGGTTCAAGAGTATGTCCAAGCGTCGGCGGATCTGAAGGCTACAAAAGGGCGTGCTTCTTATGTGGGCGACCGCTCGATTGGTCATATTGATCCTGGTACGTGTTCGTCGGGGTATTTGTTTGAAGCATTATTGGAGGCGAGTAAATAAGATGAACGATATCGGGATTGTCATTGTCTCACATTCAAAGAATATTGCTCAAGGTGTTGTTGATTTGGTTCGCGAAGTTGCCAAAGACGTCGAGATTACCTATGTCGGTGGGACGGAAGATGGCGGCATTGGTACGAGCTTTGAGCGTGTACAAGCAGTCGTTGAGGCGAATAGTAAAGAAACGTTGCTAGCCTTCTTTGATCTAGGAAGTGCCAAGATGAATTTAGAAATGGTCACGGATTTTTCAGATAAGACCATTCATATTAACTATGTGCCGATCGTTGAAGGAACCTACACAGCAGCAGCCTTGCTCCAAGCGGGTGCTGAGCAAGATGCGATATTGGCTCAGTTAGCTGAGCTAAAAATGGAAAAGTAACAGATGAAAAGAGGAAAAAGATGCTAATTGCATTGATTGGTGAAAATTGCAGTGGGAAATCGACGCTGGCGGAAAGATTACAAACTTAACGGCAAGCGACGGTTTTTGTCGGCAAGGATTATTTGCGTATGGCAAAAAACGAAAAAGAGGCGGCCGAGTTATTTCGGCAGCGTTTGGCGACTATCAAAGAGCGCTTTGCTCAAAGGACGCATGGGCACTTGCCTGAGCCGGTGAGTCGGATGCTAGAGCAGCATCATGGGAAATTTGCCGATGAAAACGTGCTGGGCGTACTTGACACGACGACTACGTCTATCGAGGAAAACTACGAACGCTTACTGGCATTGGTGGAATAAGAAAAAGTCGGAGCCGGCATTAGTGAAAACAGCCAGGACATCAGGAAGTTCGAGAGACAACTTTCAGATATCCTGGCTTTCACTTTCGCTGAGCAATTCGGCTGCAGCCTACTAACCCCTAAATTTGTCCGAAGACTTTTCCTAAGCCAAAGATGACTAGGCAAATAATGAGCGTATAGATGGCGCAGAATTTCATGGCTTGTTTTAAAATGGTTCCTTCTTCGCCGACTAGACCAGTCGCACCCGTTGCGACGGCGATGCTTTGCGGAGAGATCATCTTGCCGGCTGTCGCCCCAGCCATATTTGCCGCAGCTAGCCAATATGGATTGACGTCTAGGCTAGTGGCTGCCTTGACTTGTAGCTCACCAAATAAGACATTGGCGGATGTGTCGCTACCAGTAATAAAGGTACCAAGTGCACCGATAATTGGCGCAATAAAGGGATAGAAACTACCGGTAACCATAACTAAGCTGAGGGCAATGTTGTTGACCATACCGCTGTAGCCCATCACTTTGGATAGTCCGACAATCGAAGCGACCGTGACCATCGTTTTGGTCATCTGCTTGGTTGTATGCCAAAGAATCTGCAAGCTCTTGCCAAAAGAAATCCCCTGGAAGAGACCGCCAATAATCGTAGCCACAATAATTAAGGTACCAGGTGACGTAATCCACGTGATGACATATGGTTTAGCATGCGAGCCTTGGAATATGGTAAAGGAGCTTTGCACCGTATTCAAGCGATCATGGATGGCAGGTACAAGAGAGGAAGACAAAATAATAAAGGCAAAAACGAGAATAAATGGCAACCAAGCGACAATTCCTTCTTTAAGCGAGACGGTAGGTGCCGTTTTTTCTTGGGTTTCTTTTGGTCCGATAACTTTGACTAAGAGGATGATCGTCACGATACAAATCAATGACCCCGCAATAGATGGTAATTCCGCCCCGAGATACTTAGAGACGATGATTTCTGGAATGGAAAATGCAAGACCAGATGCCAAGGTAATCCAAAAGACCCCTTTAATGGAACGGAAGCTACCACCTGTCAACGTAACCAAACAAAACGGAATCAAAACAATTAAGATACTTAATTGCAAGGTGACGACAAAAGAAAGTTGCTTGACGTCAAGACCGGTGACTTGAGCTAAGGTCGTGACAGGCAGACCAATCGCACCAAATGCGGTCGGAGTCGTATTGGCAATCAGACAAATAATCGCCGCTTTGACCGGTGACATACCCAAGACAGCTAAAATACTAGCCGGAATCGCTACGGCTGTACCAAAGCCGGCAATGGCTTCCAAAAAGCCACCAAAGCCCCAAGCAAGTAACAACACGAGTATGCGCATATCGCCAGTAATAGACGTCAGCATTTCTTTGATGGTATTCATCCCACCAGACTCGGTGCTGACATTGTACGTAAAGACAGCTGCGATAATCACGTAAATAATTGGCCAAAAAGCCATGACAATTCCTTCTAAGGCAGCGGATAGACTTTCCTTGGCACTAAAATGAAAGCCGACCATACTGAGGATAATCGTCAGCACTAAGCCAATCAAACAAGCGAGATCTCCACGCATTTTAAAGACCCCAAGAGAGAGAATTAACCAAATAATAGGAATAACAGCAAGTAACGTTAGCAAACCTTGTGACATACATTTCATCCTTTCAATCCATTATTTTTGACTGCTAGAAAATTGACGAAAAAAATCCCTCCTCAGAAAATGCTTGAGCAGGGATGGTCGGTTTCTAGGTTATTGATTGTCAAAAGTGAATGACTTCGGCAAGGAATAAGAAGAGGACTGGCACACGTCTGCACAAGAATCATCTATTCTAGTTTAGAAACAATCTAATCTAGTTAATTATAGCATGTATGCGCTAAAAAAGTTTGTCATTTTTTCTCGAAAGCACTAAACTTTGCTCATTTTTTTTGAATAAATAGAAACCATCAGATAGTCCGAGACTACTCGTTGCACAAAGTATTCGAAATAGGTGGAAAACCAGAAACAGCCGAGCTTCATGGTATACTAGAATGAAACAAAGTGAGAAAGTAGGGATTGTTATGAGTTGTATTGGAAATGTTATTTGGTTTATCTTTGGTGGTTTATTTGGCTGGATCGGTTGGATGGTTGCGGGCATTCTTTGGAGCATCACGATCATAGGGCTGCCGATTGGCTTGCAATGTTTTAAAATCGCGACGATGAGTTTAGCACCATTTGGCAAAGAAGTGGTCTATGAGCATACGAATACGAGTTTTTTATTGAATATTTTATGGATCATTCTTTCTGGCTTCTGGTTAGCGGTCGGACATCTGATTAGTGCAGTGATCCTATGCATTACGATTATCGGGATTCCTTTTGCTGGTCAATCATTGAAGCTGGCGCAAGTATCATTTATGCCATTTGGCGCGCGGATCGAGCGAGTAAGATGATTTTACTTGCGTAATAGCGCAAAAGTCGCTATGCTATTACCGGTATATGAATCAAAGGGAGGGGATCAGGATGGCAAACGCATCTTGTATCGTACGATCAAAGAACACTAGCACAAAATGACGTTCTTTGAAGGAAAGAGTTTCCTCAAAGGACTAGAAATGAGGAAAACAAATGAAAGAACAACTACAACCCTATGAATATTGGTATAGTAAGCAACAATTATCTGAATTGGTCAATGCCTACCATTCAGTCAATGATAAGCAAGTGATTCAGTCACTACAAGCATTAATGAAAGAGCGGACAGGTGAGCTCTTTCAGCGGCATCCTGACTTAGCAGCTTATTGGCCAGTCTTAATGGACAGCAAGTTGACGCGCAAGCAATTTGAAACGGTATTTGATGAACTAAAAGCATTTGTGGTGCCGATGAAGCAGCCATCTGCTAAGCAAATCGATAAAATATTTCGCAAGGTGAAGAAGATGTATTACCCACCGGTGGATAGCCTAGACTTTCGCACGATGACTTTTTTAGGTTGGAATGATCCGGGCACGAACCGCAAGTACTTGCTGCGCGAAAAAGAGGGCCGCTTGCAAGGTGTATACGGCAGCTTCCGCCCAGATGTACAAAAAGGACACTGTGCCATCTGCAATCAAATCAGTACGGTCGGCTTGTTTTTAGCTACGACGAAAGCCTCGGCAGATGGTACCTATACAAAAAAAGGCAATTACATTTGTAGTAACAGCGAGCAATGCAATCAACAAGTGACACAACTAGAAACGCTAGAGCGCTTTTGGGAGACGGTCACATACAAGAAGTAAACGGACAGGAGGTAGTGCAATGAGTGAAGGAACTAGTCCCATCGTCGGCTCGCTCGCCTATCTCCAGTGGTACCGCACCTGTCGCCTGAGCGAAAAGGAAAAGCTTGCACGAATGTTGGAGCAACTAGGCGCTTGGATTGATGACGATGGCATGTTACAGCTGACTGGTCCAGGAAAGCTAGCAGAGCTGCCGCCACATAGTGAATGGTATGCGTGTTTACGAAAGAGTGTCCAGCGCGCCTACAAAGGGGACCTAGGCTTAAACCAAGATGAGCTAGGGCATAAGCTGCATCTCTTTCGAAGCTATCTCGATCGGCAAAATATCCAGTACATTCGTCGCCACTATTCAGGCGCAAGTGACTTCGATAAGCTTGTCGCCTATGCCGCTCACACCAAGGTGGGTATTGATTTCTCGGTAGGGGCCAATTATCATAATCGTACAATGGGGCCCTTTGATTATCCGCGGAATATGAAAGTCTTGGTGCCCAAAAGAAACACAGGTGGCTGGCGGTACAATACTGCGCGCATGAGTGAATTCATTTTGGATAGTCAAACAGGGCGCTTTGTCAGTCAATGGAACGATCTGAAGCTTAAAGAAGATGGCTACGACGCTAATCCTAAAGCGTATCAAGTAAAGGAATGTGGCGATGTGGCGAATACGGAGTCGTTTAATTATGGTGTGCCGCACGGGTATCATCTCGATCGCGCGACATTTAGCAAAGCCCATCGCTATTTGGATGTCGATCATCCACCTGATCTGCATTTGCGGCGTATCGTTTGTCGAAAATGGAAGAGTGAGCCTGATTTCGACAAAGGTGGGCGCTATGCAGATATTGTCAAAAAAGGTCAAGTGGATCTTATTGCTTGGCGCCAAATCCCACTAGAAGAGAAGCCGACAGTCTATGAGGCATTTGTTCGCGACTGCCAGCGCCGCAGACGAAACGCCGGCTTTGGCAAGTATTGGCGCAGACAAATGCGACCGCGATGGCTACGATTTTGGGGAAAATAAACTATCTGAATCAGCAGAAGCAGACACGTATGTGAAGCTCTTGCATTTGGATAGTTTTTTGTTGTAAGTTATTATCTAAGAAAAATAGAAAAGGGTTGTAAATTATTTAGGGCAAAGGAGAATTTTTAATGATTAATTATGAAATAGGAAATGATTTCGATGCTGTTTTTATTGAATCAGAGCTAGAATTATTTAACAATCATTCAAAAAGAAGTCCTCAAGATGAAGAATATAAAAAGTTCATAATTGTTGTAAAAAAAAATCAACAAATTATTGGTGGAGGAATTGCCTACTCTTCACTATATTATATTGGCTATATAGATACTTTATGGGTAGATGAAAAATTTAGAAATCAATCTATTGGAACCAAAATACTTTCTTTACTAGAAAGTAAATTAAGGGAATATGGCTGTGAATTATGTCATTTAGATACCTTTAATTTTCAAGCACCTGTATTTTATAAAAAGAATGGTTATGAAATTTTTGGAGAATTACATCATAAAAAACAGAACATTACAGAATATTTTTTAAAAAAAGATCTCTGTTAAATAAATAGATCCATTATTTGACGGTGATCGATCAAGCCCATAATCTTTTGTAAAATACTATTCAACGTTTTAACTGTTACTTACTGAATGCCGTTTTCATTTTTTAAATAGTTTGACACACCATTAAAAATTCTATTTTCCACTCTGCTTCGTTAGCAGAAACATATAACTTAAAGCAACCGTTCCTGAGAAAATAGTTAAGAACCGTATTGTTTAATAACAAAGGGGAGAATGAGTATGTTTGAAAAAGTTGTTGAAAAATTAAAACAGAGAAGACTAAAAAAAGCTGAACTGTTAAGGAGAAAAAATGCAAAAATGCGAAGCGAAGGTAAAGATCCCTTAAAAGGCTGGGGAAAAATGATTGATTCTGGAATAGGTGGTGCTAATAGAGCTAATCCGTTAGATACGAAATATTTTCATATAGAAGATCAAAAAAATTTAAGAGAGTAGATTAAAAAGAACAAATAAACTAATCTTTTATAGTACTACCCTTTTGGATCATATGTTATTTGATTTTGGGTTTCAGTAACAGAGTAAGCGCACACTACTTGTTAAAGTGGCAATAAGGGTTCTGTTGCAACTTTTACCGAAGCCTACGTACTGCCTCTACCACGATTAAGCACATGGCAACCATTCGAACAATCTACAAAAAAAAGCCGAAAAGAAAGAACGCTTTTCGGCTTTTCAGTACAATTGTTAATTGTACACTTCTCTACAATGGCCACTAAAACTAAAATCGTAATCGTTTCATCGGCTATATTTGCTAATAAACGATAATCTCCTATTCTATATCACCATTGACTACTTTTATTTCCTACCAAACCTTTCCCATGAACCCTAGGAGAACCGGTACCTTCTAAATTTTTAGAAATCCAAGATAATATAAGACGAGCTTGATGCTTGTCCATCTTTTTTACTGCTTTTTGAGCATTTTTTTCATATCGAACCGTATATGTTTTCTCCATCATAAACCTAGTTCTCGGAGCATATCTGGGTGTGAAATCCTTTCGTCATTTAACTCATGATCTTTCATTGCTTTTTGGTACAAATTCATATCAACTTGATCTTCTAACACTTCTAATAATTTCGTTCTAGCTAATTCTGATAAACTTAATCCATCAATGGCTACGATTTTTGGGAAAATAAACTATCTGAATCAGCAGAAGCCGACACGTATGTGAAGCTCTTGCATTTGGGTAGTTTTTTGTTGTCGACAAATTATTTTTTTGGATAGTTACACAGTTGAAAATAATTAATGAACTGTCATAAATTAAGGTCACAAGTGAGTACGACAAAAGTCCAACATTTGTACAAGGATGTCCAAAATGCGTGCCAAAAGTTGATTGAATAAAAGGAAACGATTTCTTAAAATGGTAATGAAAGGAGGAAAGCGATGATGAAATTGCAGTCAGTCGATGAGTCGTTAATCCAAATAGATGTAGAAGCAGAAAATTTTGAGGATGCGGTTCGAAAATCAATGGAGCCTCTTGTGGCACAAGAATACGTTAAACCAAGCTATGTGGAAAAAATTCTCTCTATTTATCGTGAAACGGGTCCGTATATCGTGATTACCACGCATATTGCCTTGCCTCATGCAGACAGTGAAGCGGGAGCATTAAAGATGGGGATAGGATTTACCAAGCTGAAACACTCAGTTATTTCTGGTAATGTTGCGAATGATCCTGTGAAGTATCTCTTTCCATTAAGTGCAACCGACAGCACAAAACATATTCAAATGTTATCAAAATTAGCCGAGTTATTAGGCAATCCTTCATTTGTTGAAGGCTTAGATACGGTGACATCCAAAGAAGAATTTATTGCATTATTAACTAAATATGAAGGGAATGAGCAACATGATGCATAAAGCATTAGTCGCATGTCGTGCTGGAGTTGGTTCTAGCTTGATGTTAAAAATAAAAGTCAACGAAGTAGTTAAAGAAAATAATCTTCAATTAGTTGTCGAACACTCATCTCTAGATGGATTAAATGGGTTTGATGGTGATATGGTTATTACCTTAATTGATGTGGCACAAGAATTAGAAGAAAAGAAAGTTCCGTATAAAGTTGTGGGTATTCGTAACATTGTTGACAAAGAAGAAATTAAGACGAAGTTACTAGAAGCATTAGCAGAGTAGGGGGTATTCTGGCGTTGCTCAAAAAAAGAGCCTTCTTTGCAAAAAAATGTGCCAAAGAAGCAAAAAAACACTGGAACTCGCCAGATATCCTGCAATTCATCACCATCGAAATTCTTCGTTTTTAACTTAGCATTGTTAGGCAATAAGTGAATGGTTATTCACTATTCGTCGTTCCTGTCATTCTTCTCTTTCTTTGCTATTCTCAGGTGGCACGAAAGAGAAAAAATGTTCAACTAGTGGTTGGCCTAGTGCTAGCACAGTAGAATGAAAAGGTTATCAGCAGATCCAGTGAACGATTTCCTATTGTTAGGAAATCTGTGTAAAGGAAACCCTTACCTTTTCTGATTATACCATAATTCCAATCTACCACAATTGGTTTCTGCTGGTTTTTGGAGTAGGTAAAAATAAATTTATAGCGACGATGGATAGAAACCATTGCCTTTCACGACTGAATAACAAATAGCAGATAAAGCGATTGATTCAATCAAAAGGGGGTTCTTTCTCGTGAATGAACAAGCATTAAAAAATTATACACAGCATATTGAAACTGAAGTGACACAATTTTTAAAAAGTATTGATGAAGAACAATTAAATCGTGCGCGTCAATTGATTGGTGCTGCCAAAGAACAACACGGTCGTCTCCATATCACTGGAATCGGAAAACCAAGCCATGTCGCGGAATATATGTGTGCACTGTTTTCTTCCACTGGAACACCGTGTTATTTTTTAGATGGTACTGAAGCAGTCCACGGTTCAGCTGGCCAAGTATTGCCAGAAGACGTAGTGATTGCCATCTCAAATAGTGGCAATACCATTGAACTACGCAATACCGTTGAAGCCTTACAACGAATGGGGGTAAAAATCATTTCGGTCACAGGTAATCTTTCTTCTTGGTTAGCAAAAAATACAGAAGCCGTTTTATTTGCTGGTGTGCAAAATGAAGGTGATGACACAAATAAGCCACCACGACTTTCGATTGTTGCAGAAATCATTGTTCTACAGTGTCTGTCGATTCTTTTACAAGAGGACACAGCATTTACAATGGAAAAATATGCAATGTGGCATCCGGGTGGTGCGCTAGGTGCTCAAGCACGCGAAGAAATTGGACATGCCTAAGGAGGAAAAAGACGTGAGACTAAAAGGAATTATTACCGCAATGGCTACACCTCTAGATGAAAAAGGAGCAATTTCTGAAGCAGGTGTGGCAGCCTTAGCGGAGCATTTGATTAACAATGGTGTGGCAGGCCTTTTCGTTTTGGGAACAAACGGGGAATTTTACAGCCTAACCAAAGAGCAAAAATTAAACTTAGCCGAGTATACGGTCAAAGCAGCTGCTGGTCGGGTACCGGTATATGCGGGTGTTGGTGGTATCAGTACGAATGAAGTTGTAGAATTGGCCAAAGAAATGGCAACAAGAGGTGTGGATGCATTATCTGTTATTACTCCTTACTTGATCCATATAACACAAGAAGAGTTGATTCAACACTATGAAACAATTGCCGATGCGAGTCCATTACCAATTATTTTGTACAATATTCCAGCTAATACGCAATTAAATATCGAACCAACAACCGTTGCGCGGCTAGCAAAACATCCTAATATCATAGGAATGAAAGACAGCAGTGGTCATTTAGATCAAATGGAAACGTATCTTGCGCTAGTCAAAAAAGAAACGTTTGATGTTTTAGTAGGGTCGGATTCTCGTATTTTGAAAGCTCTTCAATTGGGAGCAACAGGTGCAGTAGCCGCAACTTCTAATGTATTGACGAAAACTGATGTGGGGATTTACGAAGCTTTTTTAGCAGATGATATTGAAAAAGCAGAACTGTTACAAGAAAGTATCAATGCATTCCGCGGTGTATTGAAACTTGGCAGTGTGCCTGCTGTTTTGAAGGAAGCATTAAACATGATTCAACTACCTGTGGGTAAACCCTGTCTACCTGTTCAACCGGTAATCAACACTGAGGACCGTGCTAAAATCAGAGAAGTTTTGGTTTCTTATCAAGAATCGGAAGGATTTGAGGTGAAATAATAATGGAAAAATTAACAACACTGAATCGCATTCATGAAGAAAAAATTATGGCCGTTGTGCGCGTGGAAACATTTGAACGCGGATCAGAAATTGTGGAAGGATGTCTAGCAGGCGGAGTTAGCATTTTAGAAATTAGTTATACCAATGCCAACGCAGGTGAAATCATCCAACAACTGAATCAAGCATACGGAGACAAAGTATTATTAGGAGCAGGAACAGTACTGGATGCACCAACTGCGCGCGATGCTATTTTACGAGGGGCAAAATTTGTGATTGCCCCAACCTTTAGTGCAGAAGTCGCTCGCCTTTGCAATCGCTATCAAATTCCTTATATGCCAGGATGTACGACCATGACGGAATTAGTTGAAGCACTAGAAGCCGGTGCCGATATGATTAAGGCTTTCCCAATCTCAAACTATTATGGCCCATCCTTAGTCAAAACCATTAAAACGCCGCTACCTTATGTCTCAATTCTTTCATCAGGAGGCGTAACATTGGAAAATGTTGACGAATGGGTTGAAAATGGGGTAGATTGCATGGGTGTGGGAAGTCTTTTGACAAAAGGTTCCAAAGAGACAATTGCTGCCAATGCAAAAGCTTTGCGGATAGCTGTTGAGAAAGCAAAGTAATAATAACGAAAGGAAGTGGGAACGATGCTTGATCGAAAATCGGTCTACATCATGAAAAAATGTGTTGAGGAAAAAGAGGTATCCCTCAATCAACTCATCCAAATGATGGACTTGTCAAAACGACAAGTATTGTATGCCATAGAAAAAGCCAATGAATTTTTAATCGACGCATCCGTTGCCCCACTTCATTTAGAAGGACGATTTCTTTCGCTATCAACTGAAACCAAAGACTATATTGTCCAATGCTTTTTAAATCAAACTATCTACCATTCTTATTTGCTAGATGGTCCTGAAAGAGAAACCTATATTTTCTTAATGCTGCTGTATCGTTATGAATCCTATGTAACTGTTCCGCATTTTTTGGATACGCTTGAAGTTGGAAAAACGACATTTCTTCAAGACATGAAGCATTTAGAAGAAACACTCGCAAATGAGAACATCGCCGTATTGAATAATCGGACCATCGGCTATTATTTGGCCGGTGATGAATGGCAAATTCGGGCTTTACTGATGCGCAACATTTTGATTGATTTTAACCAACCAACGGGCAGTTTTTTGTATGACTACTTCTTATTTCATGAAAATATTGCCGACTTTGACGGTCTGCAAAAAAACGTGGCCGATTTGCTTAAAAAATACCATATTCAACTGGTAGAAAATCGCCTACGTGAGTTTTGTTATACCTTTCAACTATTGCTTCCACGCTTAGGAATTGCCAATCAAACCTCAAATAAAACATACCATCTTGAATTTTTTCATCAAATGAAAGAATATGATTTGGCAACCGAGTTATTAGCCACGTATCAAATTGAAAATGAAGAGGCCAAAAAATACATTTGTTCATGGATTTTGAGTTTATCTGTAGGGAATGTTCATGAACAAACCTTTGATCGTTCAATTATTTTGGAAATTGTCACAAGGATGACCAATCGTTTCGAGTTATTGTCAGGTATTCGTTTTACGGATGAGGAGAAAGTGATTGAAAAACTATATGGGCATTTTCGTTCCGTGTATTATCGCTTGTTTTTCCGTATTCCGATTATCAATTATTTTACAGAACGAATTCAAGCAACCTACCCTGATATGATAAAAATTGTCGAGGAAGTGTTGAAACCAATCTCGGCACTTTTCGAAGATCCGATACCGGAAGAAGAAATTGCTTTTTTGACCATGCACTTTGTTGCGGCCATTCATCAATTTGAAGAAAAGAAGTCAGCTGGCAAAAATGTAGGAATCGTTGTCTGTCCGAGTGGTATTGGAAGCTCAGCAATTGTTTTAAATGAACTGAAATCGCTCTTTCCAGAGTTCGTTTTCTTAGGCCCTTTTGATACGGACATTTTAGAAACAATTCATGAAGAGTATGACTACATTTTTTCAACAGAGCCCAATGTGCGTTTGTATACGGCCAACAAGCCAGTCTTTATTGTAAACCCAATTTTGACACCAGCTGAGCGTTATCATCTGTTGCGAAGCGTATATGCAACAACTCAAACGGCGATGCTTAGTTTTCCGAAAATCTCGGATTTGATGTCAGTGATTGAAAAATATGCAACAATCAAAAATCGCAATCATCTCGAAAAAGAACTGTCGGAACTGCTGATTAATGAGCCTGTTCAAAAAGATGTTGTCTACGAAAAAGGCGAGTTGAATCTTTCAGATGTTTTAAAGAAAGCATTCATTCAATTTCATTTACCAGCAACGACCTATGCACAAGCAGTTCAACAAAGTGCTGCCCCGCTACTGACTGAAGGGATTGTTACAGAAAATTATTTGGCTGAAATTATTCATTCAGCAGCAGAGCGGAAAAGTTGGATGATGATTACCGATGGAGTAGCTTTGCCTCATACCAAACCAATGTATGGAGCCAATGAAATTGGGCTAAGCTTAGGGGTTCTTGAAACACCCATTCTTTTAGAAAATGGTCGTGAAATGCGCTATATGATGGTGTTATCTGCCGTGGACAACCAGCAACATTTAAAAGCCATTGCGCAATTGGTCCATTTTTTAGAAGACGGTGCATTCTTTGAATTATTGCAAACAACAGATAATCCTGAAACTGTGTTTGCCTATATTGTAGAGCATGAAAAAGGAGTAGGTGAACAAGGGTGATTCAATTGGTCATATTTGATATGGATGGCGTGTTAGTTGATTCGGAACGTGTCCATTATGAACGGCGTAAACGGTTTTTTCAGCGGCATCAATTCCAACTAACAGATCAACAACTAGATAAAATGGTTGGTTCCAATGCCAATGATATTTGGCAAGCGTTGATTCCAGCAGACACAGAAAAACGAGAACACTGGTTAACCATCTATCGCGAAGATGTGCGAGCCCATTTGATGGACTATCAGGCAATCTGTGATGCACAAATGATTCAATTTGTTCAATGGCTACACCAAAAAGCGATTGCCTGTGCTTTAGCATCTTCTGCTCCTCGTTTGTTGATTGAAAAATGTTTGGCGGATATTGGGTTAACGCAAACATTCGATGCAATCTTGTCTGGTGAGGAAGTGGCCTATAACAAGCCAAATCCAGATATTTATTTAAAGACTATTGAAAAATTTCCGCAAATTCCTAAACGCAATATTTTGGTGATAGAGGATTCAACTATTGGCATTGAAGCTGCAAAAAAAGCGGGTTTAACCGTAGTAGCCAAAGAAACAGTATTTACTAAAAATGTAAATATGGACCAAACGCAGGCCGACAGTCGATTTATTCAGCCAGAGGAATTGAAACAGCATTATTTTCAAGAAAATTAATCTATGACAAGCAATAGAAAAGTAGGTAAAAGATCATGGAAGCATGGTCTTTTTTTGTATCAAGAAGATAAATGAGCAGCTAAGTTAAGTGACCTACAGCTGAAAAGCCCGCGACGACGATTTTTTCTGGATCCACTGTGAATTCCATCGCATGTTGACGGACATAACGGATCAAATGAGCCAATTGAAAAAGCTGCTTTTGATAAAATGACTCAGCATCAACGCTATATTGCAAAAGGAATGCTTGATACCCTAATGCAAGCATCTGTATAGCGACGGGTTCCGATTCACGAGGAGAAAGGCGATGGTAACCACCACCTGGATAAATGATTATAGCTGGACGCCGGCGATTAGGATCAATTTCTGGGATGGTGTCCATCACGTATCCCATTGCATGAACGGTAAGCTTATTTTGGGTATCTTCCATAGTGATAGGTAAAATTTTCATTGTAGTAGTCTCCTTTTAAATCATAACCACCCTTCAAAAGGGTGGTTTGCTCTGAGGCTATAAGCCTCTGCTACTAGCCAGCGTCTCAAGGCGCTGGCTTTCACCTTGTTCAAGCCACATTGTTTTGTCACTTTTGCTATCTCTAAAGAGACAACTCTATCACTTCTTGACCCTTAAAAGGGTCTTCATATTCTCGAACACTCAACTTATCTAGTGCTATATCATGTTTTTCCTGTTCTTGAATATATTTTTTGATGGTCGCTTCATTAAGACCAACTGTCCTCACGTAGTATCCTTCCGACCAAAAATGACGCTTACCAAATTTGTATTTTAAGTTTGCATGCTTGTCAAACATCATCAACGCACTCTTTCCTTTCAGATACCCCATAAAACTTGACACACTTATTTTTGGTGGAATACTTAAAAGTAAATGTACATGGTCCGGCATCATGTGACCTTCAATTATTTCGACTCCCTTATAGCTACATAACCGCTTAATAATTTCTTGAAGACTTGCGCGGTATTGATTATAGATAATTTTTCTTCTATACTTTGGAGTGAATACGATAAGGTATTTGCACATCCACTTCGTATGGGCTAAGCTATTTGTTTTATTAGCCAACACTATCTCTTAAGTGTGGGGGATCATAAAATTGATCTATTTATCGTGTGTGTATAAATGAAATTCAAAAATATTTTATTTTACATAAGATACATTTCTACACTCAATTCACTTTTACTTCTTTTTCCAAAACGTAATGATAATATCTTCTCATAAGTTTCTGTTAAATCATCAATAAATCTCACATTAGCTGTTGCTTTATAGTTATCTCAAATGTCAAATTAAGTTAGACAAATCATCATCAGCTAAATAGCTCAAGAATACTTCTAACGGTGTCTTGTAATGCAATGATTTCCTTGGAATGTGATTTCTTTTTGATGCTACAGACTGAATAAACGTTTCATCCACTAAATGAAAATCCATTGCTTTTGATAAGCTGTCTTTTTGTAATAATCCATTAGAATTCTCGTTCAACCCTCATTGCGAAGGTGTTCCGGGATCTGCAAAGTAGATATCGATATCGTTTTTATTCCTGATTTGTTTCCAATTTGAAAATTCTTTCCCGCAATCAAAAGTAATCGACTTGAACAAGTTTTTAGGTACGGATTCAAACCAAGCATTTAATCTATTTTCGATATCCATAGCCAGTCTACCACAAGGCTCCAATGTAATAATGATTTTAGACAAACGTTCAACTAAGGTAATAACCGAACTTTTGTGTTTCTGTCCTACGATAGTGTCACCTTCAAGGTGACCAAACTCATCTTCAAAAGAAGTATACTCATTCGAACGTTCATGGATTGAGCGTATAAATGCTTGTTTACCGCGTTTTTCTTGGTGTCCATTGGGTTTTCGTTTCCCTTTCATTTGTAAAACAGAACAATCAAATATACCCCTTTTGAACATTCTATAAATAGTACGGACAGAACAACCAATAGGGAACTCAGCTCGACCAACAATCACATCTGGAGCCCACCCTTGAACAACTTTTTTTTGAATGTAACTTACTTGTTCTGCTGGTAAAACGATGGTATGTCTCCCGCATTTCGCCTTATTTTTATTGTAATTTTGGTAGTATTCTAATGCAGTATGTCCATCCTTAAAATAATCGTAAACAGTATAGATTATTTGTCTTGAACGTTTCAACATCTGAGCTGTTTTCGCAACAGGTTGATGGGCTTTCGCATAAGCCTCTATCATAACGAGCTCGTCTGGTGTAAGATGGGTATAGGTCATTTGTATCCACTCCTTATAATTCTTTCGACGGAACTATCTTGAGTGTATCAAAAATGACTTTTTTATTTGCCTAGCTTAATTTTACAATCGGCGTTTATTAAGATAAGGCTCAATAATTTTATATTTTTTCATAGCAGCTATTCTATGCTGTTCTGAAAAACTAGTGAGCGTTTGTCTTTCCATCTTTTTCCTCCATTTTATCTAAATAACGGTAAATCGTTGTTCGAGAAACATTCCAACGTTCGGCAATCGTTTTAATAGGTGTTCCACTATCAACTAGAGTCTTTAATAATTCTAAGTCTTGGGTTTTTAATTTTTCAGGACGACCTCCAAAGCGCCCTCTTGCTCGAGCCGCTGCTCGTCCTGCTGCAGATCGTTCCAATATTAAGTTGCGTTCAAATTCTGCAAATGCAGCAAATAAATGAAACATGAGCTGACCAGTCGAACTAGATTTATCCATCGTAATGTTTTCTTGAAGACTATGAAAACTAACACCTCGCTCATTCAGTCGATTGACGATTGAAATCAAATCTTCCATATTTCTACCTAAACGATCTAAGCGCCAAACAACAAGTGTATCGCCAGAGCGAACAAAATCAATCGCCATTTCTAATCCTGGTCGATTACTTTTTGCTCCACTTATATGATCGGTAAAAATTTTTTCACAACTAAATTTATTTAGGCTGTCTTCTTGTAAATCCAAATTTTGTAAACCAGTAGATACCCGGGCGTATCCTATTTTCAAAAAAAATCACTCCTTCATTAATTTTATTGTAACATAACTTTATACCAACGGTATAAATGAACATAGATTTTGATATGGGTTTGTGAACATATAATAGAATCAAAATTATAGAAATAAGATAAAAAAATAGAGTGTTCAGAAACGCCTGATTTTATGGACACGATTATAGACAGAAAAACCACTCAATCATTTTGAGTGGTTTAAAGATAAACAACTTGATTAATATTAAACTTTTCTATACCTCTTCAATCCGATAATATTTAATAGTGTAAACACAATAATAAATAGAAGCAAGATACCTAAGTCAAAAGAGATTTTTCCCCATCCTTGACCCTTAATCATGATATTGGTCAAAGCATTTCCAGCGTAACTTAACGGGAATATATAAGAAATATTTCTTACCCAACTAGCCATACTATCTAATGGAATTAATCCTGAGAAAAATACTTGTGGAATAACAACTAATGGAATAAATTGAATCATTTGAAATTCTGAATTCGCAAATGTGGAAATAAAAATCCCCATAACTAATGCTGTTAGAGCAATTAATATATTTGTTGCAATTACCCACCACAAACTACCTATAATTTGCAGATTTAGTATATAGAGGGAGAAAAATACAATAATTAACGTTTGCACAATCGCAAAGATACCATAACCTACCAAGTATCCCATTACAATTTCACTGCGTTTAACTGGAGTAGCCAGTAGTCTTTCTAGTGTTCCAGTTGTACGTTCCCTCAACAACGCGATACCTGAAATTAAAAAGACAAAAAAGAAGACAAAAAATCCAATTAAGATTGGAAATATTTTATCAAAAAATGAACTATTTGCCCCACCATAAATATAAGAATCTTTTACTGAAAAATTTTGAGCTGTTATGGCTTGACCAGTCTCTTTTGATAATTTTTGGATTGTCAAATTAAGTTCTTTTAGCTTATTTGCTGTCAATAGATTTTGAAAAAGTCCTTTTACCTTTGCTGTATTGGTCGGATCTTCATTTTCATAAGTAATATGAAAAGTGGTTCCATTCAATGTTACAAATGCATCTAAATTATCATCAAGCATCTTGTTTTTATAATCGTTATTCGTATCGTAATGCGTTACTTTTACTTCATCTGTAGGAAATTGATCAACTAGTTCAGAAGGAACCGTATTATCTACACCAATTTTTACATGTGTTTCTGAATTAGAGTCAAAAACAATGTTCATTAAACTCAACACAATAATGGGTGCGACTAACATTAATAACAGTGTTCGTTTGTCTCGAATTAATTCTTTAATAACTCGGGTCAATATAGTTTTAAATCGAATCATTTTGCACTCACCTCAGCCTCTAAAAATACCTCTTCGATACTAGATACCTTAAATTGTTCTTTTAATTCTTTTGGTGTACCGAAAGCAAATAGTTTTCCCTCAATGATAAGACCAACGTAATCACACTTTTCTGCTTCGTCCATGACATGAGTAGTTACGATAATCCCTTTTTGTTCATTGGATAGCTCTCTTAATTGCGTCCAAATCGATACACGTAAACTAGGGTCAATACCTACGGTGGGTTCATCTAATATAAGTAAATCAGGATTAGAGAGAAAAGTAATCGCTAAAGAAAGTCTTCTTTTCATGCCACCTGAATAAGTTTTGACTGGTTTATCTAAAAAATCCAACAAATTAACTAATCGTATATTTCTTTCAATAGAATCACTAAGGTCTTTGTTAGTTAACCCCATCAGGTTTCCAAAAAAAACTAAATTTTCTTTTCCAGATAAATCTCCATATAATGCATCACTTTGCCCCATATAACCAATTCTTCCTAAGATTTTTCGATTAGGCATCTTCGTATCAAATACTTCAGCTGTCCCCTGATCTAACTTTTCCATTCCCATCAAACATTTAATTGTAGTCGATTTCCCAGCTCCGCTTGGTCCTATTAACCCTAAAATGGAGCCAGCTTGAAGTTCTATATTAATGTCATCAAGAACTTTTTGTTTATCAAAAGATTTCGATGCATTTGACATTTTTGCAATTATGTTTTGCATAGTTAAATTCTCCTCTCTTAATAGACACACTGTATATTATCTTGTACTCTTTGTAGTATAGTTTCTTTTGATAAAACCACAAGCTAAAAAAACTTAATGGACAGATAATAGAAATTGACCATTTACGAGGTGAAAATATGAATAATAGCGACAAAGATATCCGATTCTATCGGACAAAAGAAAGAATTATTACAGCAATGATTGACCTTTTAAAAGTAAAAAGCTTTGATCAAGTAACTGTTAAAGATATATGTGAGAAAGCAACCATTAGCCGAAGCGGGTTTTATCTACATTATATCGATAAATATGATTTAGTAGAAAAATATCAGCTTGAATTTATGACGTATGTGAATCAATTGATTGAGGAGAGTTCAAAAGAAAATCTTTCAATGGAAGAGACTATGATACAATTACTATACTATTTTAAAGAAGAGGGACAACTGTTAGGCTTGCTTATTTCCAATAAAGGCTCAGTAGAAATTCAGGATCAAATGAAAAGAGTGTTCCAACAAAATGCATTAAAAAATGTCATTCCACATATAAATTTATCATTAAAAAATGATGTAGAAAAACATTATTTAGTCACTTTTTTTAGTAACGCTATGTTTGGTATATTTCAAGAATGGATACATTCAGGCCAAAAAGAAAAACCAGAAGAATTGGTTCAGATTTTAACTAAGTTCATTCCATACAAGTTAGTTTAATTGCCAAATAGTTGTAAAAAAATTGCCATTTAAAAATAAAAGTCACAGCCATCCGCTTCTTAGATAACGGTTTGGCCAAAGTAGACATCAACTGGGCTAGAACCCGCGATTATCCAGAAGGTAAAGATGTTAAATCGAGAGATTCAGAACGTTTTATCATCGTTGATGAAAAAGGAATGCAACTGCTGCATGATCAAATTGACTTCGCTAGAAAAGTCAAAGCGGTTCATGATCAAACTTTGCATTTCGAGGACTACATTTTCATCACTCCGGAAAACGGCAAGCCTTATTATGTCGAAATGCTGAATGATCATATCAATGCAGTGGCTAAAAAAATGGATAAGAAAATAAACGTATCTCCTCATATGTTTAGACATATGTTTGCGACACATGCATCAGCCAACGGAGTGGATAGTCTGCAGCTGAGAAAGTTCCTGGGACATGCAGACATTGATATGACAAACTTCTATACTCACGGTTCACTTGAAGGAGCAGAAAACGTGATGAGACTGACCGAAAAGTATCGGAACTGATTAAAAAAGTTTCCACAGACTTTCCCAAAAGTTTCCACAAAGTTTCCACGAGCGCATCCAATTTATTCCCTGTTTTCTGCATAAGTGCATAAAAAGAGGCATTCTCACAACTCGCAAAAAAGCTGTAAGAATGCCTATATATCAAGGTTTTATCTATGCACACGAGAGGACTCGAACCTCCACGGGGCTTCGCCCCACCAGCCCCTCAA
>OMJG01000419.1_pt1 | contig 32265 bp, 28 predicted proteins | sample 1646431 | NCBI WGS metagenome assembly OMJG01 (sample SAMN03771674, study PRJEB25209) | food metagenome | isolation source: Cotija cheese | place: Mexico:Jalisco,Michoacan | collected 2011-12-12
AAGCCGCCTTCGCCACTGGTGTTCTTCCATATATCTACGCATTCCACCGCTACACATGGAGTTCCACTTACCTCTACTGCACTCAAGTTAACCAGTTTCCAATGCCATTCCGGAGTTGAGCTCCGGGCTTTCACATCAGACTTAATAAACCGTCTGCGCTCGCTTTACGCCCAATAAATCCGGATAACGCTCGGGACATACGTATTACCGCGGCTGCTGGCACGTATTTAGCCGTCCCTTTCTGGTATGGTACCGTCAAACTAAAATCATTTCCTATTCTAGCTGTTCTTCCCATACAACAGTGCTTTACGACCCGAAAGCCTTCATCACACACGCGGCGTTGCTCCATCAGGCTTTCGCCCATTGTGGAAGATTCCCTACTGCAGCCTCCCGTAGGAGTTTGGGCCGTGTCTCAGTCCCAATGTGGCCGATCAGTCTCTCAACTCGGCTATGCATCATTGTCTTGGTAGGCCTTTACCCCACCAACTAACTAATGCACCGCGGATCCATCTCTAGGTGACGCCGAAGCGCCTTTTAACTTTGTGTCATGCGACACTAAGTTTTATTCGGTATTAGCATCTGTTTCCAAATGTTATCCCCAGCCTTGAGGCAGGTTGTCCACGTGTTACTCACCCGTTCGCCACTCACTTGAAAGGTGCAAGCACCTTTCGCTGTGCGTTCGACTTGCATGTATTAGGCACGCCGCCAGCGTTCATCCTGAGCCAGGATCAAACTCTCAATTTGAAAATTTGAAGATTGCTCTTCGATTAAACTGACTATATTTCGCTATATCTCTATAACGTAATCCGTTTATTGTTTGTTACGAATTGACTTCGCAAATTTGTTTTTGTTACTTTACGTAACAGCTACAGATTCGTTTGTTCAAAGTTTTGTTCAGTTTTCAATGTGCTACTCGTTGTCGCTGAGACAACTATATTATCTTACCACGCTCGTTTCGCTTTGTCAACTACTTCTTTTAAGAAGTTTTCGTCGACCTCACTGCCCTTACGCTTCGCTCCGTCGGAACATATACTAATATACCAACTTTATTCCCCCTCGTCAACTACTTTTTTTACTCGTTTTTTATCTCTTTCCTTCGTTCGCTTTTTATCCCTTTTTATCCCCTTACTTTACCTCCTCATTCGCTTTATCCGCCCCTTTTTTACCCCTTCCCTCCTTTTCGTTCTTTTGCCTTTACCTTTACTTAAGTAATTACTGCAACGTTAGCTTGAGATCTTCTGCTTTAATCATTTTTAACTTAGTCATGAATAACCATTTTAAAACTGTGGCGATAATAACAGGAAGTATGACAAATACCAGCAGAATGCTGAATATAGATACAAGACTTTTGTCTGATTCCGACCAAGCAGTCAACGGACCGACTAATCCAGAAAATCCAAATCCTGCGGAAAATGGCGTCCCTTTGATATTCAACATAGTTGCTACCGCCCCCATTATTGCCGCACCAATACTTGTTGGTATAAATAATTTGGGTTTCACTAACATATTTGCCATTTGAATTTTTGGCGAGCCAACAAAATGCGCCAACGTACCACCAATGGGATTCACACTAGCGCCCATTAACGCTAATGTAAAACTTGCCACTGTAATTCCTGCATTAGCAGCGCCTGATCCAACTCCTGCCAGGCTAATAGCCATCGCAATACCTACCGAAGATAACGGGGAAACAATAAGAAAAGCAAAAATCACCCCCAAGGCCGCGCCCATTACTAGTGGTGTTAATTCAGTAGCATAAGCGACGCCATCCCCTATCCATGTTTGCAAGACACTGATCGGCTGTAAAGTCATCAGCCCAATACCGCCGGCAATAACCGCTACAAATAATGGCTGTAATAATATTTTAAAATGTCCAAAAGATTTCTCAGTGAACTTCACCAATATAGATGCCAAAAACGCTACGAGCAAAATATTGAGCATCACACCGCTACCAGAAATGATTGCGCCATTGGCTGTGCTTTTCACAACACCAGCAGAAACAAACATCGAAAGCGCGATGGCCCCTGAATCAATTACTGTCAATTTTAAAATTTGACCCACAGCAAATCCTGCTACTAATGGCAATGTACTTTGAATCAGTGTCGTCATAAACGCAATCTGGGTAGCAATTTCGTTACCAGAAAACAATAGCAGTAATTGACTGACCAATGCACTAGGAATTAAAGTCAAAACTATACCCAAGCTCGTACCATTCAATATATCAATAATGAATTTTTTTATTGTTGCCGCGGAACTATGTTTAACTGATTTCATATTTCTTTCCTATGTATGCGCCGAAGCGCTTAATTTAAACTTCGTGTGGTGAAGATTGTCCGTTTAGTATCATTAAAGTATCATCTAACGAAATATCAACCATGTTCTTGACGGCTATGTTAGTAAAGAAGCCAACATGTGGCGTAATAATTACGTTTGACATTGATAATAGTTTTTGGATGCGTGCATCTTGCACCCCCTGACCATGTAAATCGTGATTGAAAACACCGGACTCATTTTCCACCGTATCCAGTGCCACGGCACCCACTTGACCATTCCCTAAAAAAGTAATTAAATCACTTGTGTTGATAACTGGGCCACGCGAAGCATTTATTAACAACACACCCTTTTTCATTTTTAGGAAATCCGCCTCAGAAAGCAAATGAATTGAAGTTTCATTTAAATCGACATGTAAACTGATTACGTCACTTTGTGCCAATAGCTCATCTTTTGTAACGTAGGTAATCACATCACAAAGTGAAGCATCGCGGTCTGTATCGTAACCTAAGACATTGACACCAATACTATTTAGTAGTTTTGCCAATGTCCCACCAATTCGTCCTACACCGACAATGCCGATAGTAACAGAGTGAATTTCTCTCGCTTGAAGACCTGTCCAGCGAAAATCATTGTTAGCAATCCGTTTGTCAAATTCTGGCGTATGACGCAATAATCTCAGGATCTGCATAAGCGCCATTTCGGCTACTGATCTTGGTGAATAGGCTGGTACATTTGTTATTTTCAAACCAGCTTTTTTAGCCAGATCAACTTCAATCATGTCATAACCAGCAGTCCGTGTCGCTATTTGAGTTATTTGTTTAGCAATATGATGATAAAATTGTTGATCCCCACCAATTTTTGCAGTTTGTTGTATGACTAATCCGTCAATTTCTGTTAAGTCAGGTAGTGTTTCAGGATGGAAATCATCACGAGAAATCACTATTTCCACATTATTCTTTTCAGCGTAGTGACGAATAGCCTGCTCTTCGTCACTACGCACACTTGTCATCAATATTTTATTCATTTACCATTTTCTTCCATATAAGCAGTCAAACGGTGCATAGCTTTTTGCAATGTTTCAATGGATGCCGCATAGCTTAGTCGAACATATCCTTCTCCTCCAGGACCAAATGACGAACCTGGAATCAAAGCTAGACCATTATTTTGAGCTAAATCACGAGCAAAAGCAAAATCATCCTGAATATAGCCAGCCGGTATTTTAGCAAAAATATAAAATGCTCCATCTGGTTTAGCAACTTTAAAACCAAGTTGTGTCATTGTGTCATAGACATAATCACGTCGTTGAAGATACTCAGCCTTCATGACTAACGTATCTTGCCGCCCTGCCTCTGTCCCTAATGCCTCTGCAGCTGCAGCCATAGCCGGATTAGAAGCAGTTGTTGTTGCAAATTGGTGAATCATCGCTATTTTTTGAACCAATTGTGCTGGACCAGCCAAAATACCAATGCGATAACCCGTCATTGCATGTGATTTTGAAACACCATTCAGCAAAATTGTTTGTTCAGGCAAATATTTAGCCATTGATACATGACTATTTTCATATGATAGTTCAGAGTAAATTTCATCGGAAATAACAATAATGTCAGTACCACGCAAAACATCTGCAATCGCTTTTATTTGTTCATCATTGTAAGTAACCCCAGTTGGATTAGATGGAAAGTTTAATACAACAGCTTTGATATCATCCCCATGCTTGGCAATTGCAGCCTTGAGCATCTCTGGACTTAACACAAAATCATTTGAAGAAGTGTCGATAAATACTGGTTCAGCACCATCTACTAATCCCACTGCTATATATAATGGAAAAATCGGTGTAGGGAGTATTATTTTATCCCCCGGATTTAATATAGTTGTGAGCGTATCATAAATAGCTTCAGTTGCCCCTATAGTTACAATAATTTCGTTAGTAGGATCGTAATCGATATCATAACGGTCTGCCAAAAATCCAGCCGCAGCCTCACGTAAATGAATCGTACCATTTGATGCAGCATAGTGTGAATCATTTGCTTCAATCGACCGAATTGCCGCTTGTTTGATGTGATCGGGTACATTAAAATCCGGTTCCCCTAACGTCAGCTTAATAATATCTGGAATCTCACTCACCTCAATATCAAATGCTCGAATAGCAGATGGACCAACAAGTTTCAAATGTTGATTGAGATTATTCAATAACGAGGGTTTTACTTCTGGCATAATTTTCTCCCTAATTTAACACAAAACGCACATCCAGAAAAAATTCTGAATGTGCGTTTGCTCAAATGTAGATGAACTCACTAGGCATTCAGAGGGTTAATCCGAATACCTACGCAAAATGCCTTAAGTACTTGGATAGTTAGCCAAAATACTTAAAGTAAAAATTTGCTGTAGTTTTGTTCATTAAATGTGACATTGTGTTAAAACCTTTTTTATTTTTATGAGATTAATTTTAATATTAATTCCATCATTTGTCAAGTTTCTTATTAACAAAATCACATTTTACCTTTTTGGGGTAGACTACGGCCGCTCATAATATCATTGACAAGTAGATCGAGACGTACTTTAGTTTTTGCCCAATCATCGTTCGCTAGTTTGTAGGCAACATTTTTCAGTTCTTTTGGCAAAGTTACGTCGCGTAAAAATTCCGGCGAGGCTATTCGTTGTTCAACCACTAATGGATCATCTCCTCGAACTTGCACGCGGTCAATTAACATATCAGGATGCGTGACTGTAACGAAAATGATTACAGCTTGTTCACCTAGTTCCTGAGAATACGTAATAGCCCCCGCAGTGTCCAAGACAATTGTTGCATATGGATTTTTTCCCCAAGCGTGCTCTAATGCCTCGTATGATGAGCCGTACTTATACCCAGCATACTGCACCCGTTCCAAATAATGATTCTTTTCAAAACTATTATCAGTTTCAAAATAATAGGCTATGCCGTCCTCTTCCCGCTCCCGCGGGGGGCGCGTTGTATGCGTTAAAACTCGCGGCATCCGATATGTATCTTGCAAATAGCGGGCAATTGTTGTCTTACCGACACCGGTGGCACCAGTAATTACAAAAACTTTGTTATTTTTCATCATTCAAATTCCTTAGTTATTATTGTATCGTAAAACTATTTATAAAGTTCGACAAGTATACTTGAAATTGATAAAATAGCTGGTGTACAAAAACTATTAAAAATGGGAGAACTATTATGTCACTTCTTGCGCGAGCTTTTAAGCGGGAATCTGTTGATAATTACCTGAGTGCAGATTCACATATGTCGCGTGTTTTAACAACGCGCGACTTAATTAGTCTAGGAGTAGGCACAGTCATTGGTACAGGAATATTTATTTTACCCGGCCACGAAGCCGCTGATCATGCAGGTCCAGCAGTCGCTATTGCATTTCTAATTGCTGCAATTTTCTCTGGATTATCAGGTATGGCTTTTGCTGAGTTCTCAGCAGCCATGCCAGTTGCTGGCTCAGCTTACTCATACGGGGGTGCTATTTACGGAGAAATCATTGGTTGGCTATTGGGTTGGTCATTAATTGTTGAATATTTCTTAGCAGTATCAGCAATTGCAACCGGATTTTCAGCCTACCTTGGTAATTTATTAGCTATATTTGGCATTCACATCCCTAAATATCTATCTGCCGGTCCAATGGAGGGCGGAATTGTCAATTTATTTGCAGTATTAATTATTTTATTCGTCGCTGCTATACTATCACGAGGATTAAACACCTCAAAGAAAGTTGAAAATGGCGCAGTCGTTATCAAAATTGCCATTTTAATCTTGTTCATTGTTGGCGGATCATTTTTTATTAAAACAAGCAATTATGTACCATTTTACCCTAAAGAATTTCACAGTGGATTGGGCGGTTTGAACGGAATTTGGGCCGCAACCGCCAGCATTATTTTTGCTTTTCTAGGCTTTGATACCATCGCCGCCCACGCTGCTGAAGTTAAGAACCCACAAAAGACAATGGCCAAGGGTATTGTTGGTACGGTTATTATTTCAGCCCTATTATATACACTCTTCTCTATAGTGTTAACGGGAATTGTCAATTATAAAAAACTTGGTGTTGATGACCCAGCAGCATTTGCTCTGCAAGTTGTCCATCAAACACAGTTCTCTATCGTCATTACTATTGGTGCGTTAATCGGTATGTTCACAGCTGTATTAGCCTTGATCTATGCTTCATCCCGTTTAACTTATTCCTTCGGGCGTGACGGTTTGCTCCCCCGCAGCCTAGGTAAAATATCACCAGGATCGCATTTACCAGTAAATGCACTAATTTTGGCAGTTGCCGTTGAGGTTATTTTTGCGGGCCTTATCCCCCTCAGCACATTGGCTAGTTTAATTAATGCAGGTACTTTAACAGCATTCGCCTTTATCAATTTTGGTATCTTAATCCTTCGTCGTCGTAAAGATTTAGCTCACGATGGTTTCAAAGTACCTGGCTATCCAATTGTACCGTTTATTGCGGGTATGATAAGTTTGTTCTTTATTACACAGCTATCTGCCGAGACACTCAAAATGTTTGGCCTCTGGTTACTACTTGGTGTTATCTGGTACTTCTCCTATGGCATTAAGCATTCTAAATTATCATAACCTAACATAAAAGGAGCCACCGCTCAATAGCGGTGGCTCCTTTTATTTTTACTATACTAATGGTGTTTTTCGACGCATGTATGAATCAACTAATCTTTCATAAACACCTGGTTCAGCACTGTCAAGAGCTGAGCCGAGGATATCCATTGCCTGCTTGAAATTATAATCCCTCTCGTAAAACATCCGTGCTTGCTCGCTTGCAGCAGCAACACGCTCATTCGAAGCACGATAACGATTAGCATATTGTAATAGCTGTTCCGTCAGTGCAGCCTGATCAACAATTTCTTCTGTCTTTTCTTTTAATGTATCAATGTCAGCTGATACAATGTTCAATTGACGTTGTACCTCATCCATATCAATCAAATTTGTATTTAATGACTTAGCGAGACGCTTTAATTCGTTTGATACAGCGTAAAAATATTCTAAATAAGCGACTGGTAAGCCAGGCAAATTCATCCGTTCAACAGCATGCTTAATGGCTTCAACTTCTTTTTGGTATTGCCCACCCAGCTGTCTAGCTGATCGGTCAGCTTTTTCTAGGCCAGAAATTTTATCCCAAATGTCTACCTGTTGTGTCTCAATTTCTTCAAACTGCTTCAGCAATTTTTCTTGCTGAATTTGCAATTCACTGTATGATATTTCTTTGGCCTCAAGCAAATCATCATTATGATTAATTTGCTCCTCTGCCATGTTGATTTGTTCAAGTAAAGTACGTCGTGTTTCCAACTCTTTATGATTAAATTGGAAGCTTTGACCTAATCTATCCAGCTCGATCGATAGTGTCTGATTCTGCTCACGCAGACGTAACAAATCAGAAGATAGACGATCGGCATTTTTAGTGACGTGCTTGCGCGCCGTTACTTCCGTTTCCATCGTTTCGTACATTGCATCAATGCGCTGTTCGATATATCCAGTTTGTTCCGTTACTTCCTTTAGCTTCAAATCTGCTAATAAATTCAAAACTTGCTGACGTTGTGAGTCAATTGCTTGAAGTTCTTGCTCCACGCTATCGTTTGGAAAAACATAACCGGCTTCTACAAGCTTAGTGTGCCCTTGGGCTAGTTCATTTAATTGATCAACATACTTAATGTTTAATTGATCAAACAAATCTGGAATATCAGCCATCATTTTTTCCATTTGAGTTGTTTCCATCGCTAATTGCTCATAAATATCAGAGGCCGTAGCGTGGTCACCATTCTCTGTTAACTCTGTAAACTCATCGTAGTCTGCTTCTAATTGACTCAAAAACTTATCTAGAGCAGGGTTAGCTGGTCCAAACTTAAAGTTTTCAGCAAGCAAGCGCTTACGCAATCCTTCATACTTCTTCTTAAGATCGTTGATTGCCTCGCGATGCTCTTCATCAGTTTTCTTTAAATCAAGCAGACCAGCCCGCACATCTTTAATGGTAGTTTCCGTATCATCCACCATACCTTGCAAACGTTCTAATTCATTACGCGTTTTAATAAAGTTGATGCCTCGAGCCTCAAAAAGTACTAAATTAGCTTGTTGATCAATTTTCAAAAACTTATTATTTTGAACATCATTAAAAGAACTCTCAAATTTCTGATAGTTCTTTAAAGACTGACCTGTTAAAGGTAACTTTCGTCCCTCGACAAGCTCTTCGCGAACTTTCAAAGATTCAAGCTGATCTTTTCTTGCTCTGAGGTCACTAACTTTTTTGACCGTAGTTCTTTGCATCACAAATATTGCTAAATAAGCGATGACAACCAAAAGTAATATAATTGCTAAGACTGTAAAGTTAAACATATGGATAGTTTCCAACCTTTTAATTTTCACTTTCCATCTTAGCACTTATACGATTCAATTAAAGGAGATTTGCTAAATCTCAAATCGTTTACAATTTTCTTAACAATTTGCTATTCCTTAATGGTTCTGATATTATGTAATAAGTTGTTAAATTGAGTAGCAGTAAGTAAGGAAGCGCGTCAACAACGCCCCAAATCGTTAGTAAGGCCATAGCTACTGGCTCTGAGAAACGTCAAGATAGGCGCTGCACGCATCTGGTACTTACCCTCAAATGTACAGCATAATACATTTTGGAGGACATATACATGTCACGTTATACAGGTCCAAAGTGGCGTATCTCACGTCGCTTAGGTGTTTCATTGTCTGGTACTGGTAAAGAATTGTCACGTCGTGCTTACGCACCTGGTGATCACGGTGCCGGCCGTCGTGCTAAAATTTCTGAATACGGAATGCAATTGCGCGAAAAGCAAAAGTTGCGTTTTACTTACGGTTTGACTGAACGTCAATTCAAAGCTTTGTTTAACAAGGCTGGTAAGATTCGTAAGGGTACTCATGGTACTAACTTCATGATCTCATTGGAACAACGTTTAGATTCAGTTGTTTATCGTCTCGGTTTGGCAACAACACGCCAACAAGCACGTCAACTTGTTAATCATGGTCATATCTTAGTAGATGGTAAGCGCGTTGATATTCCTTCATACAGCGTTCAACCTGGACAAGTTGTATCAGTTCGCGAAAAGTCAAAGAACATCTTGCCTATTCAAGCTGCTATCGAATCAGTTGTGGCTCGCCCACAATTCGTATCATTAGACACTGAAAAGCTTGAAGGTTCACTCGTTCGTTTGCCAGAACGTGAAGAGCTAGATGCTGACATCAACGAAGCGTTGATCGTCGAATATTACAACCACTTGGGTTAATATTTTAATTCTTAGTTGGTTGAAACGTCACCATATTTGGGTGACGTTTTTTAATTTTTATTAGTAACGAGCAAAAAGGCAGCCTGATTTTGGGCTGCCTTTTTGTGCGAACTTTTTTATTCGTTTAATTATTTATTTCTGGCATTTTCCAAGCATTTTTATAATCATATTGATACTCTTCATTTACTAAAAACTGATGGACATATATTTCTCGAACAGCATGAGTCGTGTAAAATAAGATGTTTTGTTTTATTAGCCAATTATCAATTTTCAAATAAATAAGATGTCGGTCTTTTTCATTTTCAGTTTGTTTGAAAAGAAAAATTAAATACTGAAGTTGTTCTAATAACGACGGCGTTAGCATTCTTTGTACAAGCAATGTCGGACTACTAACAAATTCAATGTACGCAAATTCATCGAGGTTCATGGGAATGTCAGCCAACATGACTAAGTCTGCATTTTTTTCTAAAAATTCAGTATAGTAATCTGTAGCAAAATTATAGTAAATTATTTCCATGTTCAATCCGATTTTCTTAGCACGCCTTTGAATCCATTTTGAAAGTTCTTCAGCTTCTTTTGAATGTGATAACGTAGCTAGAACGATAGGCTCCCCTTGATAGTTCGCTTGATTTAATTTTTTTTGAGCCTGCGCTAATGTTTTATCCCTTCGTACTGCTGAATCACGAGAATCATAATGACTGGCAGGAATTCCGCCAATGCCATCGTAAACTCGTGTATCAATAACATGATATAAAGCTGATCGAACGAATGGTTGTTGAATTATTGTTGGGCGTTTTAAGTTGGAAATAATAAACTCTGCACCAGGAAATGTATGCTTCTTTTTCACATAATCATGATTGCCGTAATCCGCCGGATTAAGGAGACCTGACACAACTTTCCAGTCATCTACTAAATAATAAACTACTTCATCTATCATCGGACGCAACCCGTAATAATCATCAAAAGCCGCCAGTTTGAACGTCGTATCAGTACTTTCCGTCACCTGAAATGCACCTGTCCCCACCCAATGAATTTCATCAAATTCAACATCACAATCAACAATAACATATTTTGCATCAACAACATATCTCACGAATAAGGGTTCAGGTGCTGAAAATTTGAACTGGACAATATCATCTGCTAGCAAGATGATATCCACTAAATTAACAAGTTGCCAGTACGATTCCCCCACTTCATTTCGAACTCGTTCAAACGTGCGTTTCACATCAACCGCTGTCATCGTTTTCCCATTATGAAATCGTACCCCTTTGCGCAAATAAAACGTCCAAACGGTGGCATCGTTATTTGACTGCCAATGGTGAGCCAATCCAGCTTTCAATCCTTCATCGAATTGAACTAATGTATCTCCCAACTGCAAAACTAATTGATACTCACGTCGAATGGCCACTTGAACAGGATCTAAAGTAGTAATAGGACGTGTCGCCAGCTGTCTTAAAACACGCTTATTTTCACTATACGTTTGTATGCCTAAAAAATTAGTGAGATTTCCCCGAAAAGATGCCAGCCAGCTGGCAGGTACTGATAATTTTAGCAAGTAGAAAATCGTTATTGTGTCCTCAGTAACAATTGCTTGCTTCATCTCCATAATCGCCTCATCTCTGAAGCTACTTTGAAAAATGATTTGCGTTAGATGTCCACGCCCTTGTCCGGGGTAATAATGCAAAAGTTTTTGCTCTTCATAAGCGCGTAAACGACGTTTAACCTGCTTTGTTGATATCGACCAAAACTTAGCTAATTCAGAAATACTGATAGTTAGTTTTTGCCCAAATTGTTGATATGTCATTCGTAAATCAAAGTATGTCTGGTCAATCATTAATTTCACTCACCTTTTAAAGTGGACATTTTTCTATATAGATGTCCATTTTAATATCTAGATGTCTATTTTATAATCTTAACATATCGTTTGAAAGTAGGATAAACAATATGTGGAAAAATTTACATCCAAACATCAGAAAAAGAATCCAAATTGAATTTTTAAGTCGCCTCGGAAGTTCTCTCATATTTCCTTTTATGTCGATTTACCTTTTTCATGCTTACAATGCACAAATCACCGGTGTGTTAATGATGATAAATATCATCATTTCTTTTCTAGCTGGCATTTATGGTGGATACTTAACGGATGTATTTGGGAGACGACGTTTACTTCTTTTTGGGGAGTTCATTAAGTTATTGGCTTCTATTGGTATTGTCTGCGCTAATCTACCCGTTTATCATTTTCCTTGGCTTACCTTCGTGATGATGTTTCTTGGAAATATTGCTAGTGGCTTGATTAGCCCAGCTAGCGAGGCAATGCTCATCGACGTCTCAACTGAAAAAACACGTGCCTTCATGTATGCCATCAATTATTGGGCGAATAACCTGGCATTGATGATTGGGATGATCATTGGTGGCTGGTTATTTGAACGGCATTTCTTATTACTTACTACTATTCTAGTCATCATAAATATTAGTTCGTTACTTTTGACCAAATATTTAATTACTGAAACCCATGAACAAATGGTTAATATAAAATGTCACGTTGGGTTTCAGTCTGTATTTCATAGTTATCAGATTGTATTATGCAATGTTCGTTTTGTTATCTTCACATTAGGTGGCATCTTATTACTTAGTGTTGAATTTCAACGCACTAACTTTATCGCCATTCATTTGGCACAAAGTTTTATCCATACAAAATGGTTGGGTATATCATTTGATGGTGTAAAAATGTTAAGTCTATTGACAAGCATTAATACAGCTATTATTGTTTTGTTTACTGCACCAATATCTCGTTGGATAACTAATCGCAACACGAAAAAAATATTTGTAATGGGTACTACATTATTTACGTTAGGCTACGCTCTGCAAGCATACGTCAACACGCTACCCTTATTAATTTTTTCAAGCTTCATATTATCTTTTGGTGAATTGATGTATGTCCCAACACGTCAATCAAAATTAGCCGATTTAATGCCAGAAAATAAACGTGGTGCCTACCTTGCTTTTAATGGTTCAATTTTTCAATTAGGAAAAGTCATTGCATCATCAATGCTGATTGGCGCCCCATTTCTTGGTTCGTTTGGTATAGCTACCGCGATTATTTTTCTGGGCTTAGGAGCGATTATCTTAACTCTTTGGGCATTACGTTTAATACCAGATAACCAAAGCAACATGTAGGTTTAGCATTGCGCCCCATTGACTGAGAGTTTAGGTACAAATTAACGACTAAGATAACGTATAATAGAAGTATCAAATATTAATGGAGAAAATCATGGACGTCAATGAACGCTTACAACAAGAACAGCTTGGTAATGGCAGCCCAAAAATTAACCCTGATGAGCAAAACCGCTATCTTGGCACGTTCCGAGAACGTGTCATTGTCGCAATTAAGGTATCTCAATTGGGCAATTCAAACATCCAATCACAATTTGCCGCATCACTTAAATCACATAGCATTGGCAAGGTTCTAATTGATCAGCAACTTGCCGGCGACTATTTTTCAACGTATGTTGGTTTAGCAACGCAGAGCAAACATAGTTTCACCTTGCTTTCCGACTCTACAAAATCCGCACATCAAGAAGATCCAATTGCAGTGGTACTAGCCGCTAATACTGCTGTCAACGTAGATAACATTTACTTAGGATAAACGTTTATGACACAAGAACCGCTAGCGTACCGTATGCGCCCCACAAAAATTGAAGAGATTGTTGGCCAACAACATTTAGTTGGTGAAGGCAAAATCATCTGGCGCATGGTCGCTGCTCATCGGCTGAGTTCGATGATTTTGTACGGGCCGCCTGGTACTGGTAAAACATCAATAGCTAGTGCCATTGCCGGTTCATCAAAATATGCGTTTCGCATGCTAAACGCTGCTACCGATAGCCAAAAAGATTTACAAATCGTTGTCGAAGAAGCAAAAATGTCAGGGACTGTCGTCTTGTTACTAGACGAAATTCATCGCTTAAACAAAATCAAACAAGACTTTTTACTACCACATTTGGAGTCCGGAGCAATTATATTAATCGGTGCGACGACAGAAAACCCTTATATTAATGTCACACCAGCTATTCGTTCTAGAACGCAAATATTTGAAGTTAACAGTCTAAGTGAAACAGATATCACAAGCGCTGTTAAAAGAGCCATTGCTGATAAAGAAAAAGGCCTTGGGCAATACAATATCGTTCTCGATGATAACGCTATGTTACAGTTATCGCGAGCAACAAATGGTGATTTACGCAGTGCTTTAAACGGTTTAGAATTAGCGGTTTTATCAACAAAAGCAGATAAAAAGGGTGTCGTTCATATCAGTTTGCCAATCATTGAAGAGACTGTGCAACGCAAAGCATTATCAGCAGATAAAGATGGGGATGCGCATTATGATGTGATTTCAGCACTACAAAAATCAATTCGCGGATCCGACACCGATGCGGCGTTACACTACGCTGCCCGCATTATCGAATCCGGTGATTTACCGATTTTAGCACGCCGACTTACCGTTATTGCATACGAAGATATTGGGTTGGCAAATCCACCGGCAGCTCAGCGGGCAGTAACTGCTATTCAAGCCGCGCAAACACTGGGATTTCCAGAAGCCAGAATTCCGATCGCCAATGCTATTATTGAACTTTCTCTCTCACCTAAATCTAATTCGGCCTACAAAGCAATTGACTTGGCTATTAGTGATGTTCGTCATGGCAAATCTTACGATATACCTGATCATTTAAAAGATGCACATTATAAGGGATCTTCGGAGTTGAATCACGGTATAGATTACACATATCCGCATGACTATGATAATGATTGGGTAGCTCAACAATATTTACCAGATAAAATGACAAACACTCAGTATTTTCATCCTAAAGGTAATTCGAAAATTGAACAACAATTATTTGATGTCTATCAGACACTAAAATTGCGACAAGAAAACGGGCTAAACTAAAAAGTCAAGTCTTTCAGTTAACGAGTTTTCGCGTTATAATACTATATGAATTCCTCAGATATACGCATTGCTACATCATCAGCTTTTTCCTTACAACTTTTATTTTCGGTTGGGAATTCAGGACTTAGAAGATATGCCCTTTCATTCGGTAATCTGACAATCTTGATGAACCATCCACCTCGATAATTTCGAGGAAAATCTGCGTAGCGATTAACGGTATCAATTGAGTGTTCCGGGCTAAGCCCGTGCGTCCACATTTGTGGGCGTTTTTTTTGTATAAATTAAAATCAGTGTTTAATTAGGTTAAAGAACATACTATTAATTTTATTATGAAAGCGCTATACTAGAGGTATAGAAGAACGCATTGCATATTGCAAGAAGGGATGTTATTATGACAGCAAATTATCATAGGATTTTAGTACCAATGGATGGATCAAAAGAATCTGAAGCTGCATTAACGCGCGCGATTGAACTGACCTTGGATGCTGGTGATGAAGGCATCTTGTCAATTTTAAACGTTATCGATACCCGTGCATTTCAAAATGTGGCTAGTTTTGACGATACAATGGTTGAAGCAGTTTCAGATGAAACGCGTAAAAGCTTAGAAAAATATAAAGCACAGGCAATTGAAGCTGGTGTTAAAAATGTCGATTATCTAATCGAATATGGTTCGCCCAAGTCGTTAATCGCTAAAGATGTACCTAACGAAGTCAATGCTGATTTGATTGTCATTGGTGCAACTGGATTAAATGCTGTAGAACGTTTAGTTATTGGTTCTGTTACTGAATTCGTAACGAGATCTGCTAAAGTTGACGTCCTAGTAGTTCGCGGTTAAGTTATTGCTCATATAAAAAAGACACTACAATGATGTAGTGTCTTTTTTATATGTCTTTATTTATATTGTTTTAGATCAACATCTTTTAGAGCAATTAGCTTCGTTTTGTGAGAAACCTTGTACCAAAAGTATAAGATTACAAACAAAGGAACTGATAAGTAGGTCACAAATATTTTTTCCCAATTTAGATGGGCAAAACTGTCCGGATCCTGACCAATAATAACACCAATAGAAATCACTAGCGCAAACAGTGGACCGAATGGGAACCACTTAGCCTTGTATTTCAAATCAGACAGACTCTTTCCTTGCGCCACATAAGCTCTTCGGAAGCGATAATGAGAGATAGCAATGCCGACCCAAGCGATGAATCCAGTTAACCCAGAAGCATTGACCAGCCAAGTATAAGCAACTGATCCCCCTTTGGTGTTAGCAATAAATGCTAATAACCCAATCGCAGTAGTTAATACTAAGGCTGCAACTGGAACCCCTCTAGTTGAAAGCTTGGCAAAAATTTTAGGGGCATCCCCTTTACGCGCCATAGCGTACAACATACGTGTAGAAGCATATGAACCTGAATTTGCTGACGAAACAATTGATGTTAAGATAACTGCATTCATTAAACTAGCCGCAAAAGCAATTCCTGCGTTTTTAAATACGATTGTAAATGGTGAGACTGCAATGTTTTGTGTGGAAGAACTCAACAAGCGCGGATCTTTATAGTAAACCAGAGCGGAAATGACAAAAATTGCCAGAATATAAAACAATAAGATACGCCAAAACACTTGATTTATCGCCTTAGGAACTGACTTATCAGGATCCTCTGCTTCTCCAGCAGTAATACCAATTAACTCAGTTCCTTGAAAAGAAAATCCAGCAACAACGAATACTGACAAGATAGCTTGAGGTCCACCAACAAATCCGTGATTACCTACCGACAAGTTCTTCATGACATTGATGTCAGAATGAATTACACCAAAAATAGTAGCCAGACCAACAATCAAGAAGGCAATAATAGTTACTACCTTAATCATCGACAACCAGAACTCAGCTTCTCCAAAAGTTCCAACTGAAAAAATATTAATTAAGAAGATAAGTAATAAAGCAATCGCGGAAAATATCCACCCTGGTGTATTTGGAAACCAAAATTCAGCCACCAAGCCAACTGCCACAATGTCGACAGCTAATGTTATAGCCCAATTAAACCAGTAGTTCCATCCCATGGCAAATCCCAATGCTGGGTCAACATATTTACCAGCATAGTCGGAAAATGAACCTGAAGTTGGTGAATAAGTAGCCATTTCACCCAGCGAAGTCATTAAGAAATAAACCATCACACCAATAGCTAAATAAGCGACAATAGCACCCAGAGGACCTGCTTGCGCAACAGTGGCTCCCGAAGCTACGAATAAGCCCGTTCCAATTGAACCACCTAATGCAATCATTGACACATGGCGCGTTTTTAAATTACGCTGTATGTGCCCTTTATGTTCAGACATAAAATCTCCTTCTCAAAATAAAAAAACCTCTCCTTAGCAAACAGGAAGAGGTTTAAAAAGTCATTATATAATCACTTTTCAAAGCGCACCGCATTTCTGCGACAGTCTAGCAACTCTTAATCACTAGCCCAAAGGTTATCTTGCCTGTTAACCCTTTCGGCAACCTTCCCTTTTACATGATTTCAACATCCTGGCGGACTCATTCATGTGACTCATGTTGGCTGCAACCTCTTTGACAATATGAAAATAATAACACACTTACACGCGCCCGTCAATTTCAAGTACCTTTTGCCAATGTCGCGCCCGTTTATAATATTGTTGTGCACTAAACTGCCACCAAAAATAACCAAAGGTAATTGCTCCCAAGCCACTAGTCAATGCCACATGATGAGATTGAATACGGGCTAACATAATTGATAACCAAAATAAACCAATTAAAATATTGATCATCACTTGAATTTTTCTCGACTTAACCAAATGTGGCATAATAATGACTAGCAGTAAGAGCAATTGCAACCACCACACCAACAATAAGTTAGGAATAGTTTCACCTATTTTAGGACCATCCTGCCAATGGATGCGCAAAATAATTGTAATAATCCATGTCAGCAACATCGCAACAAGTTGTGTAATGGCAAACCACCAGGCAGCAATTTTGTAATTTATTAAATAAAGAAATGCTACCATAACCGCTATCAATGGGATGACGACCCAATAATGGGAAAAAAGATTACCTAACCCTAAGTATAGGGGTATTTTCAACGATAAAATATTGTTTACTGCAAAATCTGTAGTCGCGTCCAGAACTTGCATAAATATCATATGAAATCTAACTTGAATACCTAAAAAAACAAAAATAATGCCAAAGGTAATGATTAAAATTTTTCTTAATTTATCCGGTGGAATTAACATTGTTTATAATTGTGATGATACGGATAAGCATATTCAAATTGTACTGACAAAAACATAGTTTTATGACGACAATGATATTCAATATGCTCAATTGACCGCGCTTACTCACATTCTCCCAAATATTAAATTTCTACAAACTCATTTGCTTATAGCTCTTAATAATTGTAGCATTATATGAGATATAATTATAAAAAAAAGCTGATATGGTTAAAATTTAATCTTGACTTTAACTTGGTCCGATATCATTACTATCAGTTGGTTTTTTGCCGATATTTTTAGTCGTGCCCTTAAATATCTATACATGGCAGATGAATTATTGCTAGATGAATAATCTCAAAATATGGTGAGAACACTGGTTACTATTTTTTGATTGATCGTTAGTTTCAAGCCTTTTGCCTTTGTTGCCCAAAAATGGCAGTATATCGATAAAACTCGGTAGCTGTCTTTATTATCTTACAAACCGCCATATTTCATTGGCCAAAACAATCGAGAGACCGTTATGAAAAAAAATAAACAAACTGCAGTTAAGTCCAGAATTGATCGCTATTCAAAAAGTAGTCACAGACTACGAAATATTATCTTGCTTATTGTCGGTCTCTTACTTATCGTGTCAGGCACATTTGCTTGGATGGCTATCCATAATACTAAATCAGCAATTGATAAAACATACAAGAGCAGTGGCGTCACTAAATCCCGAAACGTCTCAAGCGTTGTTCAAAGTGGAAAGCCCTTGTCTATTTTGTTATTTGGAACGGATACCGGTGAATTAGGACGTACATACAAAGGACGTACCGATTCAATGATGTTGCTTCTTGTTAACCCCAAGACAAAAAAAACAACAATGATTTCTATCCCTCGTGATGCAATGGTTTCTATTCCGGGGTACGAAAGTACTTTCCCTCAAAAAATAAATGCAGCCTACGCCTATGGTTCAACGGCAACTGCCATTAAAACTGTAGAATCTTACTTAAACATTCCTATTGATTTTTATGCCTTAGTTAATATGTCCGGCTTGGAAAAAATGGTTACTCAAGTTGGGGGGATTTCTGTTAAGTCCCCCATTGACTTCACTTATAGTCAGGAAACAGCCCATGCTTACGGTGCAAACCTATACCGTTTCCACAAGGGAAGCACAGGCTATGAACATTCTGATGATAATGGGGTCACTTGGTCGGCAACCAAGCACGTCATGACTGGTGATGCAGCCCTTGCATTCTCGCGCATGCGTTACGATGATCCAGATGGTGACTATGGGCGTCAAAAACGTCAACGATTGGTATTAGAAGGTTTGATCAAAAAGTCAGCTAATGTTTCAAGTTTGTTAAATACAAAGTTTATGAATACAATGAGTTCAAATGTTCAAACTGATTTGTCATTTGGAGATATAACGACAATTGCTAGCAAATACATTAATGCAGCAAAAAATATTGTCACCGAGCATATTCAGGGTGTCAGCACGAGTTATCCTGATTCTGAAGGGAACAACGTTTCATATGAAGTTGTTACTCAAAAAGAAAAGCAACGCGTTACTAACTTAGCTCGTAAAGCACTTGGCTTAAAGCACGCTTCCACCGGCTCAGCATATGGTGGTGACATACCAAGTTCTCTACAAACAATAGCTGATTCTCTCCGACCAGCAGATGATGAATCAACAGATTCTGATGATTCATCAAATTAAATAAAAAGGCGCCTTTAAAGGCGTCTTTTTTACGTTTTTCATTTATCTATGAAATGATGTTCTCTTCTTGATGAAATACCACGGGTTGCCCATGTTGAAATACCCACTTATCTTTTTCCTGAATAGCTTTCATATTATCATTTGGGTTCTCTTGAATTACGATGAAGTCAGCATATTGCCCAACTGCTATCATCCCATAATTATCACTAATTCCCATCAATTTAGCTGCATTAATCGTAGCTGATTGTAAAACTTGTTGTGGTGTCATATGACCAAATTCAACCATCATATCCATTTCCACAGCGCTCTCATTTGCAAAACCATTGAAGGGTGTACCAGCATCTGTTCCCATGGCAATGTTAACTCCTGCCATGGCAGCTCGTGCAACGCTCTTCTGATGTGCTTGCCAATGCGTTGTCGCACGTTCAATCATCCATGCCGGAACTTCCTCAGGCCGATCAATAATACGCTTCATCGCAATCATTGTTGGAACTACAAAGGTCCCATTTACTTTCATCATATCAATTGCTTCATCATCAATGTGAAATGCGTGTTCAACGGAATCAACACCAGCACGAATTGCAATCTTAATTCCCTCAGCCCCTTGAGCATGTGCCGCAACTTTGATACCTTTTTTATGTGCTTCAATAACACCTGCTCGTACCTCGTCTTCATTTAATTGAACTTGATTGGGATTTTCAAAATCTCCAGCGCTCACCCCGCCAGTCACCATAAACTTAATGATTTGAGCGCCTTCTTTCATAGCTTGCCGTACTGCCTTGCGCACTTCATCAACACCATCTACCTCAATGCCTCCTCCACCACTACCGTGCCCACCAGTCATGGAAAAAGCTGCCCCACTAGCAATCATCATTGGTCCTTCTACACTGCCTTCACGCTGCATGCGTGCAATTTCAATATCTGTCATGCGTGCTGTTCCAACATTTCGTACAACTGTTACACCATGACGTAACATCGTTTTCATATTGTGGGTTGCCACAATCACTGCACGAACATGTTCGTTTTCATTATCCACACCAAATTTAGTTTTTCCAAATTCATAATTCACATCAGAGTCAACATGAATGTGCGTATTAATTATACCAGACATCATATATTTTTCACCCACATCAACGCTCTGTCCCAATTTAGGACCTTCACCATGCCCGACTTCAGTATATCGTCCTGTTTCATCATCCACAATGGCATAACATTGTGGATCAAAATTACCTGTTTTTGAATTAAAACCATTAAAATTATAATATTTAGTTTCTGTCATTTGCTAATCCTGCCTTTATTTATTATCTTATTTCCAATACATATCCTGATATGCTGGCGAATGAAAACTATTACCTTTAAATCCACCAATTTTATCGGTAACAACGTTGGCTGTCACCGGTTGATATATCGGTACCATATATGCTTTTATTTTGGTGAAGTATTCATTGGCGACCTGTAATGTTTCATAGCGTTTTTTAGTATCACTTACTTGTGTCGCTGCCATTGTTAGATACCCATCGTATGTCTTATCACTGACCTTTGAAAAATTCAATCCATATCCGGTTTTTCCAATTGCCAATGGATATGCTGCATCCGGTACATTAACACTTAAACCAATATTTACCATATCAAAATCCTGTTTTAACACTTCTGAGACAACTTGTGAATGCGGAACATACTTTGTATTAATGCTAATGCCCTTAAAAGTGTGTTCAGCAGCATATTGAATGTACGCCCCAACCTTTCTACTGGTTGAATCATCGTCAAATGTCATTGTAAACGTAGCATTATTTTTTCCAATACTCTGCAAATATGCAGACCACTCAGATTGTGCTTTTTTCTTGTCCACCTTAAATTGTGTGCCAGCGTCTTTAGTAAAATCTGCGCCAGTTATAGGATTCGTCATAATTCCTTTTGGCACGGCGTTTGATTGTGGCATTGAACCATCATTCATTACGTTAGACGTAATAGCCTCACGATCGATTAAATATCCAAATGCTTGTCGCAAATGCTGATTATTCGTTTTATCGCTCGTCTCATTAAAGTATATCCCTCTAACAACAGCTTGTGGTGTAGCATGATAGTACTTTGTATTTTTATAAGTCTTGATATATTCATCAGACAACTGTGCAATATCTAAGTGCTTATTCTTAAATTCATTGGCAGCAGTCATTGGCGTTTTGATGACACGAACTTTGACCTTCTCAATTTGAACACGTTTAGCTGACCAATAATTTGAATTTTTAGTGAACATAAAACTTGAATTTGTTCCAGTCCAACCATTCATTTGATATGCGCCATTAGTCACCATGTATTCTGAAGCTGTACCATACTTATTCCCCCACTTAGCATAATTTTTAGTGTTAACCGGAATGATTGCAGTTGCCAATTTATCAAATGATGGTGTTGCTTGCGTTAAAGTAATTTGGACTGTGTGAGAATCAATCGCTTTAACGCCTAGTTTATCCGGTGTCATCGCACCCACATGCACCGAATCATAATTTTTCATAATTGAAATTGCATCAGCAGACGCTTGTGATTTTGTTTTTGGATCGGCAGTTGCACGAATTGCAGTCACAAAATCTTGTGCTGTAACTTTGTCGCCATTCGACCATTTAGCGTTATCACGTATTTTGAAAGTATAAACGGTGCCATTTTGTGAAGGTTTAACAATTTTTTCTGCCATAGCAGGGACAACTTTATTGCCCTTATATCGATAAAGTCCTTCATAAACTTGATCTTGTGCTTGACTTGAATAAATATCGGTAGTCATAATTGGATTCATCGTCATGACATCGTCTTTCATCATAACTTGCAGAGTTCGCACTTTGCTAACATCGCCATCATTATTCTTCGTAAACAAAACCCCTGATATAGCAGCGACAATGATCACTCCTGCTGCCCAACGTATATTCTTGTTCATATATTTTCCTCGTATTCGTGCAAATGTATCGTCACACGGTTAAAATCAAAAAGCCAATCCGTTAATGGATTGGCTTTTTGATAATGTCGTGTTATTTTCACGGAAAGCAAATCCAGTCGCACATATTGTAGCGACTGAAAATGCTCAACCGCTTTACTCAAGAATGAGGGCGTTGAGGAGTAATTGTGCTTGTTCAGCTTTCTTTTTCATGTTTGTTTTAATCATCATGTTGTTCTCCCGACATATTTGATGAAATTAATATTACATTATTATGGTATATTTTTCAACTATTTTTTTAAATTATAATAAATATCAATTTAGAGCATTTATTTAGGGGATTCAATGTGTTGACATCTTGATTAAAGAAAACATCTCGTAATTCCTTACCGGTTACTTTTGACCACCACTTGATTTTTTATATACTATCAACTGTTCTCTTAGGCATGCATTTTTATACGTTAACGATTATAAAATTTCCCATTTAATCAAATAATCATTTCCAGTTTCACCATAAAATTGTGTTGATAGAGTTGTTGATGGGTTATTAGTACGTTATCTGGTTTATTGTTTTACATCGACAGATAATCTAAATGATTGATAAATTTTTCAAACGATTCATATTCGCAATTGCTTCAGCTTGATATCTAGTCATTACTTTAGTAAATTCCCGTGTTACTGCTTTTTCGATGTCCTCAGCCCGAGACCATATTCTCGATACTAATTATCTTCGTGCGTTACGGCGTGCAGCAATATCAGCCTATTCAAGCGAACAGGACTTCGAATCCCAATCGAAGCTAACCTTGAAAGAATCTCGTATCATATAGCTATCCATTTTGAGGACGCTATTCATCTCTCCTCCACTTCTATGCCTATTTTGACGTCCAGTATAGAGGTTTTCAAATCTCGTGACAGTATGAGATTAACAATTTTGTCTGGTGACCTTATTAATTACCGCCAATTTAAATCTCTCTTTCAAACAAAAAAGCCCATCCAAAAATGGATAGGCCATGTTGTTATTAGCTGTTCAAGACCGTCGCATTGCGAACAACTAAAGGACTAAAACATCTCATTTGAAAATTAAGGGATTGAAGAGGAGCACATATGATACTATTGCTATGTCAGTTCTTCGCTCAATCATATATATTTTTGTCCGATTTAATCAAACTAATAGCATTCTATTAGATCAATATTTACAAATACTTTACTCCTTATTCGTGCGGCGAGATAAGAATATATAAACAGGGTAACCAACAGCGACAATTGCTATAGAAATTATTACACCAGACAAATCGTGCATAATCTCAGAGATTTCAACATAGAGTGAACCACAAATAGCGACGATTGGTATCCAAGTATACAGCGGCATAGAAAAGCTACGCTTCTCTCCAAAAGGATCCTTTTTGCGTAATTTAAAAACACCAGCAAAAACAAGTATATAAAATAAAAAGGTTGTAAAAATCGCAATATCGGTTAATCTATCTGGATTTGTAAAGACAATCATTAAAATGCCAAGAAAAATCATAAACCAAATGGACTTATTAGGTGTTCGAGAACGCATATTGATTTTGGCAAATTGTTTGGCAAACGGAAACAATCCATCGTTAGCCATTGCAAACAACACCCGAGGGAATGAAACGATTTTCCCGTTTAGTGTTCCAAGTAAAGAAATTAATACAGCGATACTCAATAACCTGCCACCAATAATACCAAATGCATTTGTAGCCATGTATAACGTTGTGTTTTGTCCCAACTTAACAATAGTATTAGCGGGCAAACTCTGATAAACGCCAAAACTCACACCAACATAGGCAACTAGAACAATCAAAATACCAAAAATAATAGCCTTGGGTAATACTTTTTGTGGATTTTTAATTTCACCACTTATATTAGCTAGAGTAACCCAACCATCGTAAGCAAATAAGGTGGCTAATACAGCCACTCCGAAGCCACCTTGACCACTCTGCGAAACCTGAGCAACAGTCTGTCCAATCGCATCATGCTGTCCAAAAAAAAGGCCAAAAATGATTAATGCAATAATCGGCAACATTTTCACTGTAGTTGTTATTATTTGAAAACCGGCACTGAATCGGTTTGGAATTGAGTTAATAAGACCTACAAAAGATAATGCAATAATTGCGGATGGTATAGCTAAAGACTTAGATAATCCAAATAAATCAACAAATAAAATGCCAAAATATGCTGCAATAGATCCCATCATTGCTGGGCCGTAAAATACCACTTGCATCCACCCAGCTAAGAAACCCCAGACCTTACCATAAATTTTCTCGATATAAATATAAATGCCACCAGTTTTGTCCATTTGAGAGCCAATTTCAGCTACGCTGATTCCTGACGCTAGCGTTAAAAGACCTCCAGCAATCCACGCTAGCATCGCTGCGTTTGTACTACCTGCTGATTCTAAGACACTGCCTTGCTTAAAAAATATACCAGAACCAATGATTGTTCCAACAACTAAAGCTAATGATGCTGTTAATCCAAAACCACGATTCAATTTCTGTTCATTATTTCCCATCATATCTCCAAGATAAATAGATGATATCTTTATTATTCATCAATACCCATCACATCAAATAAAAAAGTTCGGAAAGTCCGAGCTTTTAATTACTAAAATAATCCAGTCCCATCACGTGACGGACATCTTTCATTGTTTCCTCGGCGACAACATTGGCTTTATTTGAGCCTTCTTGCAACATGTTCAAAACCGCTGGGATATCTTGGGCGTATTCTTCGCGTCGTTGACGAATTGGTGCCATTTCAGCTTCCATGACATCTATCAAATGCTTTTTTATTTTCATATCACCTAAGCCACCAGCAGTATACTGATCTTTTAGTTCTTGAACACGTTTTTTATCCGGATCAAAAATATCTAAGTAAGTAAACACCACATTACCTTCAACATGACCAGGATCAGTAATATTGATATGTAAGGGATCTGTATACATTGACTTAACTTTTTTCACCAATGTATCCGCATCATCACTCAAGAAAATGCCGTTATTTAATGACTTGGACATTTTTGCATTACCATCTAAACCTGGTAAACGCCCTTGCCCCTTGGGTGGAAAAACACCAACTGGTTCAACTAGGACATCAGACTTATAAGCATTATTGAACGAGCGTACTAATTCACGTGTCTGCTCAAGCATAGGCTCTTGATCATCCCCTACCGGCACCTTTGTTGCTCGGAAAATAGCGATATCAGCTGCTTGTGATACTGGATATGTCAAAAATCCTGCAGGGATTCCCTCATCAAAGCCTTTTTGTTTAATTTCTGACTTAACTGTTGGATTTCTTTGTAACCGAGCGACACTAACCAAGTTCATAAAGTATTCTGTAAGTTCGAATAACCCTTTGATTTGTGATTGTACAAAAATGGTTGTCTTAGCTGGGTCAATACCAACCGCCAAATAGTCCAAGGCTACCTCAGTTAATGATTGACGTATTTTTTCTGGATTACGAGCATTATCTGTAAATGCTTGTGTATCAGCAATCATAACAAATGGCAAGTAATCGCCAGAATTTTGCATGCTCACACGGTTTTTTAACGATCCAATATAATGACCAATATGTAGTTTACCAGTGGGACGATCACCAGTTAAATAAATTTCTTTTGACATGTTCAAAACCTTCTATTAATTAGTTAACTCATTCTATTATACGTTAAATCTAGGAGCAGCGTTGAAGAAATTATCACAAAACAAAGTACGTTATTATTGACATTTTCCTATAAAACTTATACACTATCACTATTAAGAAGAAAGAGGTACGAGAACTTGTTGAACAATTTTTAAGATGTGGTGAATAAAAGCAATAGATTGTTTTTATGCGCTTTTCTTGAGATTGGTCTGCCTTTTTCGTACTAAACACGTAAACTGCCACCAGTCTCGCAAGTTGATTGGAGACATTTTTTATGCAAGAAAACCCTCGTAAAGTATTTTTAGTTGGCTTAACAACTAATCAGGGAAACCTAGACTACGAATTAGAAGAACTAGCGAACCTAGCAAAAGCAAATAATCTTGAACCCGTTGAAACTTTTACCCAAAAGCTAGAACGACCAAATCCTAGCACTTACTTTGGTAAAGGTAAGGTCGAAGAGTTAGGTGAAGCTGTAAAAACTTATGACGTTGATATGATTGTTGTCAATGATGAATTGACACCTTCTCAAATTCGTAACCTAGAAAAAACAACAGATGCTACTGTTGTCGATCGTACTGGTTTAATTCTCGAAATTTTCGCACAACGAGCCCAGACTAAAGTTGCAAAACTCCAAGTTCAGTTAGCACGTTTACAATATCAATTACCACGCTTACGTACAAGCATGTCAATTTCATTAGATCAACAAACAGGTACAGGTGGCGCAGGTTTCACCTCACGTGGTTCTGGTGAAACAAAGCTAGAACAATCTCGCCAACGTATTACGTCTCAAATGGTTCATGTTCGTCAAGAACTGGCTGATTTAGATAAAAGTGAAAATACGCGTTCAATGCAACGACACGCTAACAACTTACCAAACGTAGCACTGGTTGGCTACACAAACGCTGGAAAGTCTACCTTGATGAATCGTTTGTTGATGCGTTTTGGTGTTGGTGCAGACAATGATGATAGTAAGCAAGTGTTTGAAAAAGATATGCTATTTGCTACGCTAAACACCACAGTTAGACAACTGACTCTTCCTGATAAAAGACAGTTTTTATTAAGTGATACGGTTGGTTTCGTATCCAAGCTACCTCATAACTTAGTTGCTGCTTTCAAATCAACATTACAAGAAGCGGCAAATGCAGATCTAATACTGCACGTGGTGGATGTTTCAGACGAGCATTATAAAGCTATGATGGAAACAACTGAGAAAACATTAACTGAGATTGGTGTTACTGGTAAACCCGTTATTACAGTATATAACAAAGCTGATCGCACTGAGTTGCACTATCCGGACAACTCTGGCGATAACGTGATTACTTTGTCAGCACTAGATACCAATTCTCAAGATGCATTGATTGATCTCATTGTTAAACATATTTTTAACGACAGCGAAGTCGTAACTTTGCATATACCCTTTGATAAAGGAAATGTTGTTGCCCAATTAGCGGCAAAACATAAATTTATAGAAGAACAATATGACGAAACCGGTAGTTGGTTAACCATTGAGCTATCTGAAGTTGAGCGAAACTTATTTCAACAATATATTACGAAAGAAAAAAGCATGAATTCATAGGAATTCATGCTTTTTCTTGAAAGTAATTATGCCGACCGCCGGGCTCAAACCGGCGACCCCCTCATTACTAGTGAGGTGCTCTATCAACTGAGCTAGGTCGGCAAATTAAAGTACTCAGGTACTACAAGTGAATAATACCAGATACCTCAATATATAAATATGGCGGCGGCCATATTATACGGGTGACAGGAATCGAACCTGCACGGATTACTCCACTGGAACCTAAATCCAGCGCGTCTGCCAGTTCCGCCACACCCGCATGTATCACACAACCCTTTAATTCTACTGGAAAAACCTAAATCAGTCAAGAGGGTAATACAACTTAAATCAAAAAAATGTTAAAAAACTGCTATTCTAACGATTCCTTAGTCAATTGACGCATTTCAATGGCAAATTTAACAACAGTTCGAGCAACTGCATACATTGGCACAATCAATATCATGCCAAAAATACCCCAAAGATTACCGGCTACCATCAAAAGAATCATAATTGTTAATGGGTGAATTTGTAATGATTTTCCAATAACATTTGGATAAATAAAGTTTCCATCCAATTGCTGAACAACCATCATCACAATCATTACCAACAACATTTGTTTCCATGATTGTGTACTGGCAACAATCAACGCTGGTATAACCCCAATCCAAGGGCCAATATATGGCACAATGTTAGTAATACCAGCAATCACACCCAGTAACCATGCGTATGGTTCACCAATAATTAAATAACCCACAGCCATGGTCATCCCGACAAACAACATTTCAAGAGCTTGCCCCGATATATATCTTTCAATAGTTTTATCCATTTTAAGTGTCAATTCTTTGACATTATCAGCAAAACGAACCGGAAAAAGCTTCTGGATTGCTGGTAGCAAGCGATCACCATCACTTAGCATATAAAATAAAACGACTGGAATAGTCACGACATTAATCGTGACCGATGTAACCATCGAGACAGCACTGCCTAATGTACCTGCCGTAATAGTTAAAAAAGAAGCCGAGTACTTGCCAACAGCACTCTTTACTTCATCTATATCAATTGACAAATTTAAATTTGATAACCACTTACTTTGTAGTGAATCTGTTACAAAGCGCTGTACGTTTTGTGCAAATTCAGGTAATGCAGTAATTAAATTAGTAATTTCCGCCACTAGAGTTGGTATCAATAAAATCAAGGAACCAGCTATCACGGCTAGGAACAACACAAAAGTAATTATAACAGCCAGTTGATGCGGCATTTTATGCCCTTTAACTGTAATTTTCTTTAAAAGTGTCAAAACAGGTTTCAAAACATAGTACAAAAATCCGGCGACAATCAATGGTACAAAAACCGTGGAAATAAATACTGAAATTGGTTTCATTAGAAAATCAAATCGGGAAACAATCAAAATTAAGAGCGATAGCGCTAATAATTCAATGGTCCAAAAAAATATATTTTTGTATTTAGAATTCGGTATCATATAATTTCTCCAATAATTTATGTTGTACCTTTGGTAAGCTTAATGCCGACCACTCATCAGAACTAAAATATTGTTGATTATCATTCAACATAGCTGTTTCTTGCTTCACTAACCAAATTTCCCATCGACGATGTGTAAAAACATGTGTCACGGGCTTAATATTTAACTGTTGACCCGTAATTGATTCTATACTTTCAATTTGTGTTAGTGGAAATGTCCAAAATCCAGCCAACAAACCGCTATCCGGTCGTTTTTCAAATAATAATTTACCATCTTTTTCAAAAACTGAAGCCATAAACAACTGTTTTACTGGTCGTTGTTTCTTGGTTTTAACAGGGTATTGATCCTCAACACCATCTCGAAAAGCCGCATTAAATTCACGCACCGGTGAATACAAGCTATCGGGATTTTTGGTTGTCATATAACTTGATCCCAAATCCATAATTGCTTGGTTAAAGTCCCCTGGTCTTTCCGGATCAACAATTGGCGCAATAATATCATAAAATATCTTACGTGATTTTGTATCAGCAATGTCAGCGTCAATTTTAAGTAATCTACTAAAAACACGATATTGGTTGCCATCAACTGCTGGGACTACCTCATTGAAACTTATTGACGCAATAGCTGCCGCTGTATATGGACCCACTCCTGGCAAGCTTTGCAGATCATCACTACTCTCTGGCCATTGCCCATGCAATTCATTGACAACAAATTGCGCCGCCTTTTGTAAGTTTCGCGCTCTCGAGTAGTAGCCTAAACCCTCCCATAATTTGAGCACAACATCCTCTGGTGCGGTCGCTAAATCACCAACCGTTGGTAACGATGTCATAAAGCGATCAAAATACGGAATAACTGTATCTACGCGTGTCTGTTGCAGCATAATTTCCGAAACTAAAACGCGATAAGGATCATGATTGACACGCCATGGCAAGTGCACTCGCCCTTCTTTATCATACCAATTGAGCAATGTTTTACGAAATTCTTTAATTGTTTGTTCATTCCAAGTTTCCATAATATATATTGTAACACTTGTAATCGTATAGATTTTGCCGTATAATTACTATTTGTATGAAATCATTGAATAAAAAAGGAGCACAATCATGGTATTAAAGAAGCCACTTAACTCATTTGCACGTGCCCGCAAAGTTAGTCATAGCGCTGCTAAGAAACAACGTCAAGCTGCTATCGCAAAATTGCAACAATGGGCAAAAGGTAAGTCAGAAGAATTACCTTCTACAAAGTAATTTTATTGACTACTTAAAACCAGTATTTATACTGGTTTTTTGTTTGCATTTTTATGAATAAAAACCATGAAAGGTAGGATACTGTTGAATATAACACAAAAGCAAAAAACAATCTTAATCATATTAGTTATCGGCACCTTTTTAGGCTTTTTGAATCAAACATTAATGAATGTTGCCTTGCCAGATATCATGCGTGAATTTCATATTTCCACAGACTTGGGTCAATGGATGACAAATGGCTACATGTTAGTCAATGGTGTGATGGTTCCGTTAACAGCTTTTCTGATTCAACGCCTAACAACACGTACACTATACTTGACCGCCGCTGGACTATTCGCCGTCGGAACAGTAACTGCTGGATTTGCGCCAACATTTGATGTCCTCATTATCGGGCGTATGATTCAAGCAATGGGCGCCGGTGTATTCGGCCCTTTAATGAACGTCGTTGTCATGAACTTGTTTTCGCCCAATGAACGCGGATCTGCAATGGGAACAATCGGTTTGGCGCTTAATTTCGCCCCTGCTTTGGGTCCCAGCTTGTCGGGATTAGTCGTTACTAATTTAAGTTGGCGCTTCCTATTTTATCTTGTCGCACCATTAATTATTGCGAACTTCATCTTGGCTTATTTCTTACTACAAAATATTGGGCAACAAAAGAGGTTAAAATTCGATTTTATCGGCGTTGTTTTGTCAAGTATTGGTCTTGGATCATTACTTTACGGATTTTCTAACGCAGGTGCAACCCCTTGGAATGAGTTTACTGTATGGGGATTTGTATTAATAGGTATTATTGTTACAAGTTTATTCATTTGGCACCAGTATACAACTAAAACACCATTGTTAAATATGTCCGTATTTAAATATAGACAATTTAACGTTGCTGTTTTAATCAACGTTGTTTTGATGATTGCTATGTACGGTGGTGCACTGATGTTACCCCTCTATATGCAAAATGTGCGTGGTACCACGGCTTTTCAATCAGGTCTAGTGTTGTTTCCTGGTGCCTTAGTAACCGCATTTTTATCACCGTGGAGTGGTCGTTTATATGATCGCTACGGTGCTAAATACTTAACATTAGTTGGTATTATGATTACAGCGTTTGGCACTTTTATTTTAGCTTCTCTGACATTAACAACTTCACTTTGGCTCGCTGTTCTCGGACAGTTTGTCCGTCAACTTGGACTAGTCTTGGTCCTGATGCCAATTCAAACAGAGGCCTTCAATGCGTTACCTTTAACACTCATTCCTGATGGATCTGCCATGTTTACTACAATCAGACAACTTGCAGCATCATTTGGTACAGCCGCTTTGGTAACAATTATGACGAAAAGTGCACTTAACTATGGTCATAAACACGCACACCTCAGTGCTGAAATAGTTGATTTGCATGGTGTACAAGTAACTTTTTTAACTGCTGCATTCTTAATGTTGGTTGCAGCAAGTTTAACTAGCCTACTAAAACTTAAAACACGCGCCACATAAAATAAACAGATATTGTTTGCTATAATGTAACTATAAAACACAAAGGAGTCTCGACTATGAATTATGGTTTCATTGGTGCTGGCAACATGGCTACTGCGATGATTAAAGGCTTGATTTACGCAGGTATTGATAGCAAAAATATTTATGTTTCCTCTCCACACAGTGCGGCTAAATTGGCAGCAAATTTACATATCCAAGCAGCCGACTCAGAAACAATCGCAAAAAAGTGTGATATTGTCATTATCGCTTTCTTGCCTAACCAACTACGTACGCTGGGTAATTCTTTAAACCTAGACGGTAAAATTGTTATTTCAGTACTTGCGCAAGTGACGATTGCGGATCTTGATGAAGTGTTCCCAACAGCTTTTAATGTTCGTTCATTACCCAATATTAACTCAGCAATCGGTAAAGGTAGTACCGCTTTAGCATTTTCAAAGCGTTTAAACGAGGGTCAAATTGAAGTGGTGCAAAATTACTGGCATTTGTTAGGTACTACTAGTGTCCTTGATGAACAA
>OMJG01000420.1_pt1 | contig 32160 bp, 33 predicted proteins | sample 1646431 | NCBI WGS metagenome assembly OMJG01 (sample SAMN03771674, study PRJEB25209) | food metagenome | isolation source: Cotija cheese | place: Mexico:Jalisco,Michoacan | collected 2011-12-12
GATGCTGTGCCACAACTTTGCCCAGCTCGGCCAGTTCGTGATTGTGGACAACGCTGATTTCCGACTGGCTAAGTCGTTAACCCCCGGGCCCTACACCTTCATCCTGAAGGGAACGAAGGAAGTACCGCGCCGTACTCTGAACCCGAAGAAGCACACGGTGGGCGTGCGAATTCCTGATCACAAGATCACTCAGGCCATCGTGGGGGAGATGGGGGAGCCGCTCTTGGCCTCCTCGCTCATCCTTCCTGGGCACGAGGAGCCCATGACGGACGGCTGGGAAGTGAACGATGAACTCGGCAACTTCGTGGATATCGTGGTGGAGGGTCCGTGCGGAACTGACGGACCTACAACGGTACTAAACCTCGTCAAGCGCAAGATTTCACGCGAGGGTGCTGGGAGCACGGCCGGGATCGAGTTGTGAAGCCCGTACTCTTTGATTTTGACGGGACCCTCGCCGATTCGGCTCCGGTTATCACTGACTCTTACATTCACACGCTGCGCCAAGAACAGGGTAGGGACTACCCACCGGAGTTCTTTCGACAGTTCATTGGGCCACCGCTGGAGGATTCCTTCGCCGCGATGGGAGCCGATGACGTTCATCGGTACGTGAGGACCTACCGCGCCCACTACCGCGAGCACATGTATGAGACTCTGCTCTTTCCGGGGATTAAGCAGATGGTGGCAACTCTGGCTCAGGCTGGCGTCCCCATGGCGATAGCCACCTCTAAGCGCACGGATTACGCCAGTATGCTCGCGGACCGCTTAGGGGTGGGCCAATACATGAAAGTTGTGTGTGGGAGCTACGACGGTGATCCTCGTGCCCAAAAAAAGCACCGTGTGGAGGATGCCCTTTCCGAGCTGAGCCGGCAGGGCTATGACACAGCTGGCGCCATCATGGTGGGGGACCGCATACACGATCTTGAGGGTGCCAACGCCAATGGGATCGCCACAATCCTCGTGGCCTGGGGCGCTGGAGGCCCGGACGAGTGGTCGCTTGCGTGGCGCGTTGCTCACTCCGTTGATGAGCTGGAAGATATGTTGTTGGACGAGGTTGGGGTCCGTCGTCGTCGCTAATAACTAAAAACGACGACGACGAACCAACCTACTTACTCTTCCTCTGTGGAAGGTTCGGCCGCGCGGACATTGAACAGGTCGTAACGATCAATGGCCTCCTTGACCACGGAGCGATCGATCTTGCCCTCGTCAGCCAAGGCCTGGAGCGAACGGACCACCATGGACGCGGCATCAATCTTGAAATCGCGGCGGGCGGCCGGGCGGGTATCAGAGAAGCCGAAGCCATCTGCGCCCAGCGTGTAGTAGTTGCCGGGGATCCACTGGCGGATCGAATCCTGAACCTGATGCTCGAAGTCCGAAGATGAAACGAACGGACCCTCGGAGCCCTGCAGCTTCTGCGTGAGGTAAGGAACCTGAGGCTCTTCCTCGGGATGGAGGAAGTTGTGATCGTCAGCCTTCAGGGCCTCGCGGCGTAGTTCATACCAGGAGGTCACGGACCAAACTCCAGCGGAAACGCCCCAATCCTCGGCCAGCATGCGCTTGGCGTCATTTGCCCACGGCACGCCAACGCCAGAGGCCAGAAGCTGGACGCGGGGGCCTTCGCCTTCGTCGCTCTGGATCTGATGGATTCCCTTGATGATGCCGTCAGTGTCAACATTCTCGGGTTCGGCGGGCTGGTGAATGGGCTCGTTGTACACGGTCAGGTAGTACATGACGTCCTGATCGCGGCCGTCCGAGCCATCGCCGTACATGCGGGTGATGCCGTCTTGAACGATGTGGGCGATCTCGTAGGCGTAAGCCGGATCGTAGATCACCGTGGCAGGGTTCGTGGAGGCAATCACGGGGGAGTGGCCGTCAAGGTGCTGCAGGCCCTCGCCCGTCAGCGTGGTGCGGCCAGCCGTGGCGCCGATGATGAATCCTCGGGCCATCTGATCGGCAGCGGCCCAGAACTGATCGCCAGTGCGCTGGAATCCGAACATCGAGTAGAAGATGTAGAACGGAACCATCGGTATACCGTGCGTGGCGTACGAGGTGCCCACCGCGGTGAATGCTGCGGTAGAACCGGACTCGGTGATGCCGGTGTGCATCAACTGGCCCTTCGTGGACTCCTTGTAGGACAGCAGCATTTCGTGATCAACCGCGGTGTAGTGCTGGCCCAGCGTGTTGAAGATCTTGGCCGTGGGGAACATCGCGTCAAGGCCGAACGTGCGGGCCTCGTCCGGGATGATCGGGACAACCCGGTAGCCAAACTCCTTGTCCTTGACCATGTCCTTGATCATGCGCACAAGGGCCATCGTTGTGGCCACCTTCTGCTTACCAGAGCCAGTCTTGATCGCATCGAAGTGCTTTTGAGCCGGAAGCGTGACGCCCTGAGATGTGACGCGGCGCTCTGGCAGGTAGCCGCCAAGGTTCGCACGCTTATCCAAGATGTACTCCATCGTGGGATGGGAGTTATCCGGGCGGTAGTACGGGGCGGTGTACGGATCTTCTAGCTTGGAATCGTCGATGTCCAGATGGAGCGTATCGCGCAGGCCCTTGAGGTCCGCGGAATTCAGCTTCTTCATCTGATGCGTGGAGTTCTTACCGGCGAAGTTGCGGCCCAGTAGGTAGCCCTTGACTGTGTGGGCAAGGATCACCGTGGGCTGGCCCTTGTGCTCGAGGGCAGTCTTGTAGGCGGCGTAGATCTTGCGGTAATCGTGGCCGCCGCGCTTGAGCGCCCAGATCTGCTCATCTGTCCAATCGGCAACCATGGCCTTGGTGCGGGGATCGAGACCGAAGAAGGCATCGCGAACGTAGGCGCCATCGTTGGCCTTGTACCCTTGGTAATCGCCGTCCAGCGTGGTGTTCATCAGGTTGATGAGCGCACGGTCCTTGTCCGCTTCCAGAAGCGGATCCCACTCGCGGCCCCAGATGACCTTGATGACGTTCCAGCCCGCGCCCTTAAAGAAGGCCTCGAGCTCCTGAATGATCTTTCCATTGCCGCGAACCGGGCCGTCTAGGCGCTGAAGATTACAGTTGATGACGAACGTGAGGTTATCGAGCTGCTGGGAGGCTGCTTGCTGGAGAAGGCCGCGAGATTCGACCTCATCCATTTCGCCATCGCCCATGAAAGCCCACACGTGCTGCTGGCTCGTATCCTTGATGTCGCGCTCATGCAGGTAGCGGTTGTACCACGCCTGATAGATCGCAGATGCCGGGCCGATGCCGAGCGACACCGTGGGGAACTCCCAGAAGTCCTGCATCTGGCGCGGGTGCGGATAGGAGGGCAGGCCGCGGCCGCCGGAGGGGCGCGAACTCTGCTGGCGGAAGCTGTCCAGATCCTCTTCAGAGAGGCGGCCTTCCAAGAAAGCGCGGGAATAGTTACCGGGGGAGGAATGCCCCTGGAACATGACCTGATCGCCGCCACCTGGATGGTTCTTGCCGCGGAAGAAGTGGTTGTAGCCCACTTCGTACAGCGTGGCCTGAGCCGCGAAGGAGGAGATGTGTCCGCCTACCGCAACTCCGGGGCGCTGGGCGCGGGTCACCTGGACGGCCGCGTTCCAGCGAACCCACCGGCGGAACTCGCGTTCCATTGATTCATCGCCCGGGTAGAAGGGTTCATCCTCCACCGGGATGGTGTTGATGTACGGGGTCACTAGGTTGGTGGGCACGTAGATGCGCTTGCGGCGTGCGTGGCGCTCCATGCTCATCAGGATGTATCGGGCGCGGGGGCCACCGCTGTTTTCGATCAGATCATCGAGTGAATCAACCCATTCCTGAGTCTCTTCCGGATCAATGTCAGGCACAAGTCCTAACTGACCGTTAATTAGCGGCGATAGTTCCATCGGCTCGCTCACAGAATCTCCCTCGTTTCGAAGCTGGGCATACTTGCCAAATAACCGGGGCGCCCAGATGAGTGGACGAAAGTCCCGGGATGGTTCTAGTCTAACGCGCAATTGGCCCGATGGGGTGGCCTAACTTTGTGAGCAATACTGCGTCTTTGAACGCGCTTTTCCGTCCAAAGGTGCGCAGATGTGTGAGACGCATCTCTGTGATACCTGCAATGGCGGATCTTTGGCGCAAAATGCCCTGCTCGCTTGCGATCTTGGCGCGAATACGGTGAGCTTATAGGCATGGGATCGTTTGGTTTCACCAAGGGAAGTGTTGTTCAAGAATTCGGTTATGACGAGGACGTCGATTTCGGCGTACGCTCAGCCATCGAAGGAGATGTAGGGCGTGAACTCGTCGATGAGGATTACCCCGACATCGCCGATGCTGCGCTGGGATGGTGGCGCGAAGAGGACGGTGACGTTGATGACCTCACCGATCTATTCCTCGATATGAAAGCCAATATGGACTCCGAGGATGCCGTGCTCTGGCTGTTGGTGCCTGGGCCACGCCAGTTCGGCTACGTAGAAACCAGCGTCATCGAAGAAGCCGCCGAGACCGCTGGCCTCCTTGCTACAACAAGTGCGGCCGTGTCGGACACATGGATGGGTGTGCGGCTCAGCCCGCAAGGCGAACGCCGGTAGGAAGCCGGCCTGAGGTAGCAGCTAACCGATAGGCGTACCTCACACCTTTTGAAAGAGCGGCGGGAATGTCCTAGCTGCTATGATTTCGGAGTCGCTTCGTTACGGCGGAGTGATTCTGAGGGCCTATAGCTCAGTTGGCTAGAGCGCCACGTTTACACCGTGGATGTCAGGGGTTCGAGTCCCTTTGGGCCCACCAATGAAATGAGGTCTCCCGAATGGGAGGCCTCATTTCATTTTCTGGCTTCAAAACGGACTCGAACCCCGCGAGGGGTGGTCCACTGGTAGAGCCAGAACCTAGACTGGCAACCATGAACCGCTGGGTGGCGCTATTACGCGGAGTGAACGTTAATGGCATCACCGTGCGTAGCGGCGAGCTTGCACAACTTTTCAGTGATCTGGGTTTCTCGAACGTGCGCACGGTGCTTGCGTCGGGCAACGTGTGCTTTGACGTCGACGTTTCCAATGGCGTAGCGGAGCAAGCGACACTCAAGCTGGCCATCGAAACGGGCTTGCGCGAGCGATTCGGCTACGAGGCGTGGATCGTGCTTGTCGAGCAAGACGCGCTGGCAGAGGTCATCCACTCTTACCCGTATGAAGAAGACGCTCAGCACCACGCCTATGTGGTCTTTGCCTCGAGTGACGAGTCGCGAGATGAACTGGTTGAAACGGCCCTAGCAGAGGAGAACAGTGCCGTCGAGCAAGTTGGCGTGGGGGAGGGTGTGGTGTATTGGCGCTGCCAAAAGGGTGCGAGCACAGCGACCCCATTCGCGAAGATCGTGTCTAAAGCGCGCTTCAAGGACACAACGACTAACCGAAACCTGAACACTCTCAGAAAACTGGAGAATGCCTGAGCCTACTGTGCGCTGTGGATCGCTTGGCGGTTGCCGGAACGCTGGTCAGAAGTCGAAGATGGTTTCTCGTGGGGTAGGCGTGACCCGCTGGACGTGGATGTGCCGCGCGAGCCGGATCACGGGACGCAGCAGCATCTGAATGCTTCCGATCAGGAACAGCCAAGTCCCGGTGTAGCTGGTGTCCGCGGAGAAGAACAGGACGCTGCCGACGATGAACCAGATGCCGATCAGGATGTCGTTAGCGATGCTCAGGATCTCGTAGCGCCGGCGCAGCACAATCTCTTCGCGGCCAATACGGAAGCTAATGTCATTGTCGCTCATACGCCGACTATGCAGCGGCAGCGACGGTCGCGCAACCGCGGCACACGGTCAACGGCGCCCTGCAGCCCTCTGGTCGTCCACCCGCTTGCCGGCGGATTTTGAGCTTGCGGCTCTCGTAGTACTCATCGTCATGATCGTTGACGTACGACTTGTCCCACGGCTCCTGCTGCCCAGACTGCGAAGTTCGTGGTGAGTCCGCTCATGGCCTGCGTCTCATAGGTGACATAAGCCTGCCCGGTATCCCATCATCTAGCTGGCAGTAGCCTCGTCACGTTTAGAGTAGGAAGGAACTCGCCCATGACAGAGCGGTCGATCTATCTGGACCGCAACGGAACCACTCCCGTCGCCCCCAAGTCACGGATGCTATGTGGCCCTACCTGACTGAGGACTTTGACAACCCGTCAAGTTCAACGCCGCAGGGCAAGCTCGCTCGCAGATGTGTCGATACTGCCAGAGAACAGGCGGCTGCCTTGATCGGCGCGCACTGCTCGCACCCACGTCGCTGTCAGCTCAGTGGTTGAGCACCCGGCCACACTTCAGCCCCTAACACGGCTTGCCGAGCAAGGTTGGGCAGTCCACCATCTCAGTGTCGATGCCGCGGGCCGAGTCAATCCGAACAACGTGCCTGAGGGGCCGGTTGGACTGGGCACGTTGATTCTCGCTCAAAATGAGGTGGGAACCATTCAGCCAGTGTCTGCCGTTGCCCAACGTGTTCACGCGGCTGGCGGTGTTATGCATGCGGACGGCGCTCAGGCGGTAGGAAAGGTTCCTGTCGCGGTGGATGAACTGGCCGTTGACCTCCTCAGTGTTGCTGGGCACAAGCTGTATGCGCCGAAGGGTGTCGGTGCGCTCCGCCTTTCCATTGGCCGTGCCACGACTGAATCTGACGTCCATACTGCGGTTGACGCATTAGCTGAAACAGCGGCGAGGTGACGGGAGGGACGGGAGTAGCTTCTACTGATTGGTCACCAACTGGTGTATGGTCATTACGTGCTGACCATTGCTTCTCGTGTTGACGTGATGAACCGGCTGGGGCGTGCTATGGCCGATCCGACCCGTTCGCGCATTCTGCTTTCTCTGTTGGACAAGCCGGGATACCCGGCGCGGCTCGCTCGCGATCTTGGGCTGAACCGGACCAATGTATCGAACCATCTGGCGTGCCTGCGCGGGTGTGGGATTGTTGTGGCGGAACACGAGGGCAGACAAACCCGGTACGAGATTTCGGACCCGCACATTGCTGCCGCGCTGACTGCACTGGTTGATGTCACACTCGCGGTTGACGAGCAGGTGCCGTGCATCGACCCGGAGTGCTCGATTGCTGGCTGCTGCGGTTCTGACACACAGGAACGTGCTGAAACTGAGATCGAGGGTGTGCGATGAGCGGGGAGTGCTGTGGCCCTAGCGAATCGCATGGCGAGGAGCATGAGGAGCTGGCGCCGTGGTGGCGCGACCGTGCTCTGGCTCTGCCAGTGACCTCCGGCGTGTTGTTGGTTGCCGGGCTGATCATGGAGTGGACGGGCCTAGACGTTCCCGCGATCGTCTCCTTATCTCTTGGACTACTTGCTGGCGCATGGACGTTCGTGCCAAACACGCTCAAGCGACTATTCAACGCTAAGGGCCGTGGCCGGCTGGGTGTGGGATTACTGATGACGATCGCCGCTACCGGCGCCGTGCTCCTCGGGCGTGTTGGCGAGGCAGCAGCGCTCGCGTTCCTCTTTTCCATCGCCGAGACCTTGGAAGATCGTGCCATGGATCGCGCCAAGCAAGGCCTGCGCGCATTGCTCTCACTGATCCCCGATACCGCCCGTGTCTCGCGTCCGGACGGTGAGCAGATAATCCCTGTTGGTGAGGTGAGCAAGCGAGACATCCTCACCCTTGGCGCCGGAGAACGCCTTGCCACGGACGGAGTGGTTACCGAAGGCCGCTCTTGGCTGGATACTTCTGCGATTACCGGTGAATCCATCCCCGTCGCGGTCGGTCCTAGCGATCAGGTGCTTGCTGGCTCGGTTAATGGCTCAGGCACGTTGCACATCGAAGCAACCGCAGACGGGCGGGACAACTCACTAACGAAGATTGTGCATCTAGTCGAGCAAGCCCATGCAAATAAGGGCGAGCGCGCGCGAATGGCTGACCGAATTGCCAGCCCTCTGGTGCCGATAGTGCTCATCGCGGCCGCTCTGATCGTCGTATTCGGGTTCATCGTGGGCGATCCCAGTATGTGGATCGAGCGCGCCCTAGTTGTCCTTGTCGCCGCATCACCATGTGCGTTGGCGATCGCAGTGCCCGTTACAGTGATCTCCGCAATCGGTTCTGCATCGAAGTTCGGTGTTGTCATTAAATCTGGGGCAGCGTTCGAACAGCTGGGTACGATCCGTCGGGTGGCGTTCGACAAGACCGGCACACTAACCCGCAACCGCCCAACGGTCGCTGCCACCCACGCAGCCGATGGCCACACGGGGGCCGAAGTCCTCGGCCTCGCGGCTGCGCTGGAAGGTTCGAGCACACATCCCCTGGCGGAGGCCATTACAGCAGCTGCGACGGACAGGCCGGTCGCCGCCGAGGTGCAGGAGCAGCCCGGCCACGGACTCGCTGGGATTGTTGACGGGCGCTGGGTGCGCGTCGGTAGCCCACGCTGGATTGACCCCCAGGCGCTCGCCGCACAGGTCGGTGAGCTAGCCGCACAGGGCATGAGTATCATCGTGGTTGAGGCCGACGGCCTTGTAGCCGGAGTGATTGGTATTCGCGACGAGCTACGCCCCGAAGCAGCAGAGGCCATCGCCGCTTTGAACGCGCAGGGCGTTTCGACGATCATGCTTACCGGAGATAACACCCGTACGGCTGAAGCGATCGCCTCTCAGGCGGGCATCGATGAGGTTCACGCCGAACAGCTTCCTGCGGACAAGGCCGAGCAGATTCGCCAGTCCGCCGACGCGGTGCCGACAGCAATGATTGGTGACGGCATCAACGATGCCCCCGCGCTAGCTTCGGCCACGGTCGGGATCGCGATGGGTGCGGGTGGTTCCGCTGCGGCTGTGGAGGCCGCTGATGTTGCGTTCACCGGCACCGACCTGCGGTTAATCCCTGATGCTCTGGCTCACGCTCGCCGGGGCCGAGCGATCATGACGGGCAATATCGCCCTAGCGCTGGCGATCATCGTGGTGCTGTTTCCTCTGGCGCTTTTCGGGGTGTTGGGCCTGGCCGCGGTAGTACTGGTACACGAGGTCGCGGAAGTTGTCGTTATCCTCAACGGAATCCGCGCAGCACGCTCGAAACGCGGTCCCTTGCCAGCTGTGGACAGCGAGGACAAGAACTTGGTCAGTAGCTCTCACGAATGATCGTCGGGCGAAACAGCACGCCACATCCGACCATAAAGTGCACGTAGTTGCTTCTTGGCACGGACTTATTTTCGGTGCTGACGGCGTGGGAGCATAGAAGCCTGTTGGCCCTTGCGGTTACTCCCGCTTGTGCTAGCACTAACTGCGGCATTCGATCTTGCGGCGCTCGTCGTCGTTACCCAAACCCTCGTTGAACTCCTCGTGATGGTACTTTTCGTACGACTTGTCCCATAGTTCCTACCCCTCAGGCCGCAAAGTTCATTGACCCCTTCTATTGATATTCGAACTCCTTAGTCTGTACTCTGGTACAAACTAGAGCTAGGGAGGTTCCGATGGGCGCGGAGAATCCGTCTCGCTGCTTCACGCCGAAGCGGTCCCGGCGCTCTGATGGTGACCGAACTCGCTCGGCAATCATGACAGCTACAATCGCGTTGATTGCCGAAGAAGGACTGGCGGGGACAACGCAGCGTAAGGTTGCCAAGCGGGCAGGGGTATCTCTTGCTTCGATCACCTACCATTTCGCCACGCTAGACGAGCTGTTCGAGGCGGCCTTTGATCGCTTGATTGATGACTCTGTTGCCCGATTAGATCAACTGAAGCCAGACGCCCAAGAAGGAAAGATCTCGATTTCCGAGGCTTGGGATCGCGTTGTCCGTGACCCGGACGGGCGCACCCCTGAACATGTGATTGGGAGCTTCGAATTGCTCGTAGCGTCAATACGGCAGCCTCAGCTGAGGCCGGCGTCAATCAAACTGCTCGATGCGCTGAACGGGTTTTTTCAGACTTGGACGGTAGGCCCTGACCCAGCACGGAGTGCACTTTCGCTCATGCTCGGGCTGAGTTTGACTGAGGCTGCATCGGGGCGGCAGCTAGGCGAAGCTGACATCGCCAGCGTCTTCAGCGATTTCGGGTTGCGGCCCGACGATACGGACTGCAACACGCTTAACTACAGAAATTTAAACAGCACTATTTGTCTAGAAAGGCACTCAACATGACTCAACTTGGAGAATCTAGGATCGAAATCTCCCCGCTTTGCCTCGGTGGGAACACGTTTGGCTGGACAACAGATCAGCCAGCCTCATTCAGAGTTCTTGACGAGTACGTAAATCGCGGGGGCAATTTCATTGACACTGCGGATTCGTATTCTGTCTGGATCCCGGGGAATAAGGGCGGCGAGTCAGAGTCTGTCATCGGCTCGTGGGTTGCTGAACGAAACAACCGGGATCAGGTTGTTATTGCGACCAAGGTTGCCCAGTTGCCAACCCGCCCCGGGCTCTCGGCTGCCAACATCGCGGCCGCTGCTGAGGACTCTTTGAGCCGCCTTCAGACTGACTACATTGACCTCTATTACGCTCATCAGGAGGACACATCGGTTCCTGTTGAAGAGTCTGTTGGAGCGTTTGCTGAGCTCCAAGCGGCAGGAAAGATCCGCGAGGTTGGGCTTTCGAACCACAGTCCTGAACGAGTCCGTGAATGGATCGCGGCAGCCGACAGTATGGGTGTTCGCCGACCTGTCGCTTTGCAACCTCACTACAATCTGGTGAAACGCGAAGATTTCGAGGCGAATCTGGCTCCAATCGCGGAGCAGTTCGCCTTGGCTGTTGTGCCTTACTACTCGCTAGCTAGCGGCTTGCTAACGGGCAAGTATCGTCCGGGTGAGCCTCTCACGGGTTCGCGCGCACCCGTTGTACAGACCTATATCAATGACAACACGGAGAACGTGCTGAGCGCTCTGTTCGATGTCGCTCAGGCCCATAGCGCGGAACCAGCAAGCGTTGCTATCGCGTGGCTGCTGGCACAGCCTACCGTCGTTGCTCCGATTGCATCGGCGTCCAAACCCGAACAACTAGAGGCGCTCTTCCAAGGCGTTTCCCTCGAGCTCTCGGCCGAAGAGCTCGGTTTGCTGGACCGCGTGAGCCGCTAGACCGAGCCCTCCTGAGCTCAGGGGCAACCTCCGACTCCGAGCCGAGCATGTGGTCAGTTGGCTGAGCTAAGAAAATCTCGGAGCGACTCGGCGGGTTCCCCCGTGATTTGCTCGACGGCATCGCTTACGGGTACCAGTTCTCCGGCGGCGATTGCCGTGTAGGTGGAGACCCATGCGTCGTACTCCCACTGCGGGGCGTCCCAAGCGCGGCGCGACTCATAGGCTTCATCGATGGTCTCGTTGTGGAATGAAACTTCGCGCCCGGTGACCTCGGTGATGATCTGCGCGATTTCGTCAAAGGTGAGTGCTTCTGGCCCCGTGAGGTCGTAAGTCTGCCCGGTGTGTGCGGTGGGGTCCTGAAGCACGGCGGCCGCGACGCGGGCAACGTCGGCTCGCGTCACGGAGGCGACTCGCCCGTCTGCTGCGGGGCCACGGAGCACGCCGTCGCTACCAACCATGGAGGTAAAGAAGTCCGTATACATGTTGTCGCGAAGGAACGTATATGCCATGCCTGACTTGATGATGTGCTGTTCGGTTGCCCAGTGGTCGCGGGCGAGCGTGAAGGTCGCATCGGGCGCCGCCTTGAAGTAGGAGAGGTAGACGATGTGCTCGACTCCAGCTTCAACAGCTGCGTCAATGAATGCCCGATGCTGGTTTAACCTTTCAGAACTCTCGGAAGCGGACACCATGAAGAGGAGCTTGGTCCCGGCGAGTGCACTTCGTGATTCTTCAGTGTTTTCGTAGCTGTTCTGTACGGCAGTGGCTCCCGGCAGTTTCGGGGCCTTGTTGGGATTTCGGGCGAGGAGGCGCTGGCTGAGGCCGTCATCAGCGAGATGCTGGGCTACCAGCCCGCCAATATGGCCAGTTGATCCAGTGATGGCGAGTGCGGGAAGGGACATAGCTAAACTCCTCGAGGGTGCAAACAACGTTTAGTGGCTTCCATCGATACTAGCGTTTTGAGGAAGGTGCTGGCTTCTGCTGGCGTGAAGGTTCTGTTGACGCTTCCTCGTAGAATCAGTCGCCTACTTCGTCACGTGTTCGGTCAGCGCGGTAAGTCCCACAATGAAAACTGCATTAGTATCAACTTGGTGCGCGGCATGCAGACGAGCGTATGTGGGTGCAATCTCAGGGTCCACTACTGCCGTACGTTCGCTGTCACTGATCGGAGCCGTTGAAGCGCTGCCGATTGTGAAATTGGAGAGTGCATATGCTGCACCGAGCGGATCTGGAGCCCTTGCGTGACTGAGCAGAGTCACCATGCGCTCAGATAATTGGAGATAGTTGGGTCCTCGCGGGGCGCGTATTGCAATTACTTGGCAGGCCCACCGATGTTGGATCAGGTGGAGATAGTAGGCATGCATTAGTTCAATTAACGATGAATGGGAGATAGCGTTGCTGATGGATGGGTCAGCGCCAAGGGCCTTGTCTAGTGCTAGATCAAACAGGTCATCGACCGACTCGACTCGTGAGTAAAGGCTTGCGGGGGCAACATTAAGTCGTTTCGCAACCGCACGAGCCGTCAGTGAACGTACGCCTCCTTCGTCAAGAAGGATAACGGCAGCGTTGGCAATGTCTTCTACATCGATCATGCGTTTGCGTTGCACAGGCTTACTATGGCTCCAATAACTCATATAGTAACTCTATCCGTACTCTGTTAGTTTTGTGGCTATGTTGGATCCCAATCTTCTGCCTCTACGTAGTTCTCGGGCCGTGCTACGGCCGATGCGTTTAGACGATGCGCGTGCATACGCCGAGGGAACCGCAGACCCTTTAGTGAGGAAGTATGCTCACCTTCCCGAACCTGAGTACACGGAAGCTTCCGTTTCGGAACTTATCCAAGGCGAGGTTAGTAAGGGGCTGGCGCGTGGTGATCTCGCGGTCCTTGCCATAGGGGATCCAGCTACGGACAACTTTGCAGGGAGTCTGGTGCTATTCGATGTCACGTCTGATTCCGCCGAGGTCGGGTTTTGGGTACATCCGGAACACCGTGGTAGAGGGCTTGCGAGTGCAGCTCTCTCAAACGCAATAGTTTTCGCGCGCCATAGCGGATTGACACGCTTGGTCGCGCGCGCGGCGCCGGAAAACCGAGCATCTCAACGCGTCCTTGAGAATGCGGGATTTACTCGGGGAGCCGAGGTACGTGATTTCGCTCCATCGGGAAAGAACGTTGCGCTCATTCATTACGAGAGTGGGTTATTACGCGATGGGCTAATGCCAATAGGGACCGAGCGCCTGCGCCTTCGACTCCATGAGTCCGACGATTCAGTATGGTTGCACCGCATATATTCTCAAGAGGGCGTCGCCCGCTATCTGCTGGATGAACCGTGGAGCTTGGACGATGCGGCCCGGCAGGTGACCGAGCGACTGACGCAGACTGACCTTAACGGCGAAGCGCATGCGCTGGCTCTCGTGATTGAACACGATGGAATACCTATCGGGAGTGTATTGCTGTGGCTTGTAGATGCAGACCATCGAACCGCTGAAATCGGCTGGGTGATGGACCCTAGTTTCGGCGGCCGCGGGTTTGCGCGCGAAGCTGCGAGTGCGGTGCTGGAACTCGCGTTCGATCATTACAAGCTCCACCGCGTCTGCGCACGAATGGATGCGCCAGGAAGCGCATCTTCGCCAAGACTGGTGGAGTAAGGGCGCGTGGACCGACACCCTCATCTTTGGGATGCTTGCCAGCGATCGGTGAGGGTGCCGTCACGGGTCAAAAAGCTAGTACCGGAACGTCGCCAGCGCCTCGGAATCGATCTTGCCGAGTGTTCGCACGCGTCCGCCAGTTCCGAGCGTTCCGAGCAGGCCGCTGTTGGCTAAGGTGCGGGCATCCTCGCCAACGATCTCCGCGGTGTCGCGCGGTAGGAAGAGCGTGTCCACGCGCCCCTGACTGGCCGCCTCCGCGATCTCGGTCAGATCGAAGGATCCCTTGCCTCCGTGCGCAAGGCTCCCCGCCTTGTCGAGTTCGCTGGCCTCTTTCTCTTCCTCATACGAGTTGACCAGCTGCCAAGCGTTGGACCGCAGGTCCTCAGCAATCGCGTGCTCGGGGTTCCCGGCAATCGCTCGATCAAAGATGGCGGGGTAGGGGCAGAACTCCTTGAAGATGGGAAGATACTCTTCAACGGCCGCCAGTACGAGAATCTGCGACCTCGCCTTACCTAGCCGGCCGCCCACGGCCTGCCCCACGGCGTAGATGAACTCTTCGGTCATCTGCCTGTCCACGTCGCCATCGGGGCCATGATAACTCGGTGTTCCTTGGGTGCCCGCGGAGCCTGCCCGCACGTCGATGACCCGCTCGGGGCGTTCCTCCACTACTTCATCGAAGGACCCCGGGATGTCCTCAAGTGGCAGTTCCTCTATGACGTTGCGTGTGGAATCGAAGAGCCGCACGGAGTTCTTGGCCAGCACGAGAATGTAGAGCTTGCGGTCGCTCGCCAGCACAGGAGCTAGTGGCAGGATGTTGAAATCCTCGTCGATACTCAGGGATTCGGCCAGCTCAATCGGCAGCCGCACCGCCTGGAAGAATCCGGCCGCAACAAACACGATGAGGCTGCGGCTCTGCAACCGCCAATAAGAAGAATCCTCCAGCAAGTCAGTCACAGGTTTAAGGGATGTGGCAATCTCGGCCTCCCTCATACCTTGCTCCGCGAGCCTCCTCTTGGCTTCCTTGACTTGGTTTTTCAGGGTGAGGACTGAGACCTCGTCATTTTGGCCAGTTACATCGGTGGGGACGATGAAGGTAATTTTCGTTCCCGGGGTCTTGTTCTGTTCCAGAACTGAGGTGAAGTCCAGCGGATCTACGATGCCCTGTGAGTTACGTGCCATGATGCCAACCTTTCTGGCGGCTTGTTGCCGCTTTGCGGAATGCCTCTGGTTTCTCTCCACCTTATCAGCGGCTCTGTGACCACGCTAACACTATGGGTGTCTTCAGCTACGTGAGGAAATTCCGAGTCATAGAAACCTACGGCCGATCCGTTCGCCTATAGCGAACATGTTCCGATTGCGACATACGTCTTTATCACGGCGTCGTACCAACTACTTCAGTCGCTCTAAATCGCCTCAATCCACCATTTTCCCCGGACGTAGCCCTTGTCAAACTAGTCTGGAACGACTCCAGAAAAGACTCGAGAAATGCCCCAATACGGGATACCGTGAAAGGGAAGAACACAGCGTTTTGCCTTAAAGGAGACAGCATGTCAACGTTCGATCCCGCAATCCCATCAACAACCGAGAGTGGCGCGCCGCGCGAATCTGATGCCAACTCGCTGAGCGTTGGCCCCGATGGCCCGCTCATGCTCCACGACGTGGCTCTGGTTCAGAAGCTTGCCCGCTTTGACCGTGAGCGCGTCCCTGAGCGCAGCCCACATGCCAAGGGCTCTGGCGCCTTTGGCGAATTCGAAGTCACCGGCGATGTCTCGGCCTACACCAAGGCGAGCTTCCTCCAGCCCGGATCGAAGGTCCGTACGCTAACTCGTTTCTCCACGGTGGCGGGTGAACTCGGCTCACCCGATACCTGGCGCGACGTCCGCGGATTCTCTACCCGTTTCTACACTGACGAAGGCAACTTCGACATGGTGGGTAACAACACGCCGGTCTTCTTCGTGCGTGACCCTATGAAGTTCCCTGATTTCATTCATTCCCAGAAGCGTATGCCTGATACTGGCCTGCGCTCACAGAACATGCAGTGGGACTTCTGGTCGCTCTCGCCCGAGACCGCCCACCAAGTCGCTTATCTCATGGGGGATCGTGGCCTGCCGCGTACGTGGCGCAACATGAATGGCTACTCCTCCCACACCTACATGTGGGTGAACGAAGCGGGGAAGCGCTCTTGGGTCAAGTACCACTTCCTGACGGATCAGGGTGTGGAGAACATGACGAACGAAGAAGCCGCGCAGATGGCTGGTGAGGATGCCGATTTCCACCGCCGCGATCTCTTTGACGCGATCAAGGGCGGCAATTTCCCGAGCTGGACGCTCAAGGTCCAGATCATGCCCTACGAGGATGCGAAGTCTTACCGATTTAACCCGTTTGATCTGACGAAGACGTGGAGCCACAGGGACTACCCGCTGACAGAAGTAGGCCGCCTCACCCTCAATGAGAACCCCACGAACCATTTCGCTCAGATCGAGCAGGCAGCGTTCAGCCCGTCCAACATGGTCCCGGGCACGGGCGTTTCACCGGACAAGATGCTGCTGGCACGCGTGTTCTCCTACCCGGATGCCCAGCGCCATCGCGTTGGCACGAACTACAACCAGCTCCCTGTCAATGCGCCGATCAGCCCGCTGAACTCCTATGACAAAGAGGGCGCGATGCAGTACGAGCATTCGGGCGACGCTCCGGTTTACTCGCCAAACTCCTACGGCCGTGGCTACCAAGACGAGCAGGGGATCGAGGAGAACGGCTGGGAGGCCGACGGTGCACTCACCCGCGCCGCTTACACTCTTCACGCTGAGGATGACGATTTCGGACAGGCACATAGCCTAGTCCGCGGCGTCTACAGCGAAGCTGAGCGTGATCGTCTGGTGAACACGGTGGTAGGCGCGCTCCGAGACGGAGTTGAGGAACCTGTTCTATCCCACGTGTTCGAGTACTGGAAGAACATCGATTCAGAGGTGGGACAGAAGATCGAGGATTCCTATCGCAACGCCTAGCGTGCGGTCCTAGCTGATTTCTTTAATCAGCGCGTCGTTGAATGCTTCTAGGTCGCCCGGGTTACGTGAGGTTATCAAGACCCAATCGTTGCCCGGGCACCGGAATACCTGCTCGTCAACCCAGCTTGCCCCGGCGTTGACAAGATCGGTGCGAACGGATGCGTAAGACGTGAGCGTCTTGCCTTCCGCTACGCCAGCATCAATTAGCAGCCATGGCCCGTGACAAATTGCTCCAACGGGGCGGTGGCTTGCCGCGAAGGCCTGAACGATTTTCTGTGCATCCTTATCCATGCGCACGTGATCGGCGTTCACTGTTCCGCCGGGAATCACCACAAGATCGTAATCGTCCGCATTTACCGCTCCAGTTGCGGTATCTGCCTGAACGATGCTTGCGGGCTCTTTATCTCCCTTGACGGTCTGAATGGTTCCGCCGCTTGTAGAGGCTACCGTTACATCAATGCCAGCCCGGGTGAGGGCGTCGCGCGGAGATAGTAGTTCCGGCTCCTCCACGCCAAAATCCGAGGTCATGATGAGTGCGTGCTTGGTCATACGTTTCATCCTTTCCATCGTTTTGGGGAAGTTTCCCCAAGTCCTTTGACGCTACGCGTTTGAGTGGGGAAGGACAAGGGCTAGGCGCCGTCGTCGTTATATTTTTCGACGACGACGAAATTCGCTCGGTTCTCGTACACGAGCACTATGAGGACGGCTGCAAGAAAAACGAGTTGCACAATTGTGCGAGGGATCAGCAGCTCGTTCCATGGGAGGTCTTCTCCAGAGAGTGCTTTGTGGACGTTGGCCGGGTACATCGCGATCAGTATCAACGCTAGGCCACCGGCGGCCCACCGGCGCATAACTGGCCAGAGCAATAAGGCCCCCGCGCCAGCGAGTTCGAGGATCCCTGTGACGGTGACTAACAACTCGGGAGCTGGCAAGGCTGGCGGAACCATCGCGATGAGTTCTTCGCGTTTTCCGATGAAGTGGGAGATGCCCGTCATGATGAACATGAAGGCGACTCCTGTGCGCAACGCGACCGGCCAGGGGCGCCAGTTCGGAGCGCGAGAGCGAGCAACGAAATGGACCGTGAGTGTTGTTGCGATCAGTGCAATGAGTGGTTCCATGGGAGTCTCCAGATCAGTTAGTAACTTGTCATTGTCAAGTTTGCAAGATTGTTAGAATCTTGTCAATGAAAAGATTGTTGGTAAGGTTGGCCTATGACTTATCACCATGGTGACTTGCGCCGTACACTCCTAGACGCGGCCGCCGCATCGATCGCTGAATCGGGCGTGGCAAAGCTAAGCCTTCGTGCGCTCGCCAAAGATGCCAATGTGTCCAACGCTGCCCCGACGTATCACTTTGGCGACAAGGCTGGGCTCTTGACAGCGCTTGCCGCAGAGGGTTTTGAGTTGCTCGCAGAAGCAGTGTCTTCGCCGTCCCACCAAGGTCTTGTGGATATTGGTGTTTCGTATGTGGATTTTGCGCTCAGCCACCCTTCACATTTCTTGGTGATGTTCCAGCCCAGCCTGCTGCGGGATGGGGATGATGACCTCAATCTGGCTCAGCAACACGCACGAGCTGCGCTAGAGGCAGGCGTTCGAGACGCGCGTGACCATGGATCCGATGACGAAAGCTCCAGCCGGGCCGCTTGGTCTATCGTGCACGGTTTTGCCACCTTGGTACTAAGCGGTGCGATCACTGTGGCTGATCCGCTTGCCGAAGCTAGGCGTGTAGCTGCGCACTTGGATATAGACCAGCTCGAATGAATCGCGCGACTAAAGTATGTGAGGCATTGCCTAATACAAGGAGTGAGTTGTGACTGAAGAACCGTCGTCGTCTATAAAACTGCCCCCAGCAACCGCCTCAATTCTTTGGGGAACATGGATATGGCGGCTGCTGCTCACGGTAACGTCCGGCTACGGCTCCTGGCTCATGCTGGCGGACACCAGTTCATGGATCGATTTCGTGAAGCACATTTCGTATTTCACGGAGCTTTCCACCGTGATGATGTTCCTTGTCAGCCTTGGCTCAGTGATTCGGCCGTTTGTTACGCGCGGGACGTATCGGCATCGACTAGAGGGGAACTATGGTTGGTTCCGGGGCGTGGCCGCCTCAATGACGGTGCTGACCGGGATCGTTTACGCAACGTTGTTAGGGGCCGATTATCCGGATCTTTCAGGCAAGATTGCGCACATCGTTTGTCCGATTCTCATGGCACTGGACTGGTTCTTCGCTGGACGCAATCAGATTCGGCTGCGCTGGTTCGTGCCGCTGACGTGGGCAATGATGCTGGTTCCCTATTTCTGGCTCTACTCCTGGAACGCGCACTATTTTGGACGCCCGATGTATGACTTCCTCGACCCGACTTCAGGAGATTGGTGGCTCTGGGTGGGCGTCATGGTTGTGGTGTACATGGTGCTTAGCTATCTCCTCCTCTATATCGGCAAAGCGCTCCGGCGCGCTCCTCGAAAAACTCATGTGAATTCCTTATAGCCCGCACAGTTTGAACACAGCCGGGGTTAGTTGAATCTTCTTGTAGTTAAGAAGTCCTCCAACGAAAGGAACACAATGGGACGCTTCAAGAAACTTGCTCCGGCTGTACTGGCGGTGGGGGTGTTCCTAGGCGGATGCGCCGCAACGGGGGCTGCCTCTAGCGTGGACACGACAGTGGAATCGGCCACGACTTCGCAAACTTCTAGCACGGCCGAGGTTGCCTCCTCGGATTCCAGCTCAACTAGCGGGGATGTGGACTGGGACAGCTTGCAAACCACGGAGGTGACGCTCACCGATGATGGTCTGGATATTACGGAAGCGGGCACTTACATCCTGTCGGGTAGTACAACTGGCCAGGTCACGGTGAACACCGATGGCAATGTGCGAATCATCTTGAACGGTGCAACGATCGAAAGCTCGGATGGAGCCGCCATTCAGGTGGATAACGCCGAACTCACGGTGCTCGAGCTGGCGGACGGAACCACCAACACGGTCTCGGACGCTTCAACGCGATCGGATGAAGAGATTGATGGAGCCATCTATTCCTCGGACGATCTGATCATCACCGGCACCGGCACGCTGGACGTCACCGCGAACTTCGCCGATGGCATCGTGGGCAAGGATGATCTGACAATCGAATCGGGGACGATCAACGTGACTAGCGCGGACGATGGCATCCGTGGCAAGGATTCCCTTGTGATCGGGGACGCGACTATCACGATCGATGCGGCCGGAGACGGCATGAAGGCGTCCAACGATACGGATCTGGGTGAGGGTGTCCTCTCCATCACGGGCGGCGACATTACGATCACCTCGGGTGATGACGCGATCAAGGCTGAGCAGGAACTCAATATCAGCGGCGGGATGATCAACATCGAAGAATCGGTGGAAGGAATCGAGGCGCCAGTGGTCACGATTGACGGCGGGGACATCACGATTTATGCCACGGATGATGGGATCAACGCCTCGGCCTCGGACATCATTACTGACGGATTGTCCATCACGATCAACGATGGGAACCTCTCCATCACGATGGCAGAGGGCGATACGGATGCCCTCGATAGCAACGGCGATCTGACGATCAACGGTGGAACGGTGGATATCACCGCACAGTTTGCCTTTGATTTTGAAGGAACGGCGGAGCTGAACGGCGGTACCGTTACCGTGAACGGCGAGGAAGTCACTGAGATTACCGAGTCCATGCAGATGGGTGGCGGCGAAGGCGGTCAAGGCGGAGGCCCCGGAGGCTTCTAATTCATCTGGTGGCGTGAGATATTGTTGCCCGCCGCCTCTCGTTCCCTATAGTTAATGCGAACCTATCGGAGTCTTCTCAAGGAGAACACGTGGAGATCAGGGATGCAGTAGCTGAGGATTCCCGCGGAATCACTGCCATCTACAACGATGCTGTGCTCAACGGACGCGCGATCTGGAATGAGAGAGCGGTGGGCGTTGCCAACCGCGCCCAATGGATCGAAGATCATCGCAGTGCGGACCTTCCCGTGTTTGTGGCGGTGGAAGGCGATACCGTCCTTGGCTACGCTAGCTACGGGCCGTATCGGGACTTTGATGGATACCGTCAAACGGTGGAGAACTCGGTTTACATCCGCGAGGGACAGCGGGGTAAGGGCGTTGGTCAGGCTCTCATGGCCGCCTTGATTGATCACGCTCGCACCCACGGCAAGCACGTCATAGTGGCGGCAATCGAAGCGTCCAATACCGGATCGATCGCCCTACATGAGAAGCTGGGGTTCGAGCGCGTGGGGCTTCTTAAAGAGGTGGGTAGCAAATTCGGGGCGTGGCTGGACTTGGTGTTTCTCCAGCTCATCCTTGAGGAGGAAGCTCCACAGTGAACTGGGCAGTAATGCTGTAACGCTCGGGAACGTACCGGCTCTCCGTCCATTCGATCGGGGTGCCGTGGGGGTCGCGGATCAGGCGGCGCTCCACAACTAAGGGAGAGCTGGCATCGAGACCAAGATGCTTGGCATCGGTCTGAGTGGCTCCCTCGGCCGTAATAGTGGATGTTCCTTGGCTCGGGACCGCTCCCTCAGCTATCAGTGCTGAGTGAAGCGAACCCGTGTCTAGGTCGGTCTCCAAGACCCCTGCGAATTTTGCCGGGAGAGTATTGAGATCCAGCACGAGGGGAACATCGTCTGCCTTACGCAGGCGCAGGATGTTTAGCACCTCGCTCCCCGGCTCCAAGTACAGCATTTGAAGCTGCGTTTTGGTGCCGGGAGCGATCTCCGCAGAAATAAGCACCGAGGACGGGGCAAGCCCCTTCGCCCGCATCTCGGCGTTGAAGCCTAGAAGGTTGGAAAGCTGCCTGTCCACAACCGGCGGAGACACGAACGTTCCTCGTCCAGGTTCCCGATACACGAGCCCATCGTTCACAAGCTCTTGGACAGCCGCACGGGCAGTCATCCGGCTGACTCCGAACTCCGAACATAGCTCGGCATCACTCGGCAGGGAGTCGTGCGGGTGGAGCTTTCCTACCCTGGCGCGGAGCGCCTGAGCGATCTCGAAGTATCGAGGTGCGAAGGTGCGCGTTGGGTCAGACACCACGGCGATCTCCCATTCTTTAGAGTGATCCAGATTTATTTGAGAACGTTTAGCAGCTTCAAGCTTAGTTCTTGTTGTAGAGGCACTTGACCAATTCGCTGAGGTCGCGCTCCACAGCTTCCTGAGCTGCCACCGTTACAGGTGCCATCACGTATGTGTCCGGTTCGTCGGCTAGGAACTTCTTGACGCCTTCGAGTGCGGCCTTATCCGCGTATGTGTAGTAATTGATCTTCTGAACGCCGCGCGAGATGCAGGAACGGTATTCTTCGGTGGCAAGTCCGGAACCACCGTGCATCACGATGGGCACGCCGGTGGCCTTGCGGAGCTCGACGATCAGATCGTAGTCCAGCTTTGGCTCGGCCTTGTACAGACCATGGACCGTGCCAAATGAGCAAGCCAGAGCGTCTACGCCCGTACGTGAAACGAAGTCCGCGGCGAGCTGCGGGTCTGTGTAGAGCGCGCGATCACCGATCCCTGTGGTGGAGTCCTTGCCGTCCTCGCGCCCTGGCATGACGCCAAGTTCGGCCTCAACGTTAGCGTCATACTGCTTGGCTAGTTTCACGGCTTCTTTCGTGATCGCCAGATTCTCTTCGTAGGGCAGCCGGGAGCCGTCGTACATCGCCGAGTTGAAGCCAACTTCGAACCCACGCTTGATAAATTCGATTGATTCGCCGTGATCTACGTGCACCACCAGCTTCGCGCTGGACCGCTTGGCCAGCGCCACCATCGCTGAGCCGATATTTTCGATCGAGTTCACCGGATCATGCACTTCGGCGTGCGCGAGGATGAGTGGAACATCGAAACGTTCTGCAACGTTGATGGCTGCTACGAGCATTTCAAAGGTGGGGGTGTTAATCGCGGCAATCCCGCAATTGTTTTCTTCGCCGTATGCGAGCGCTTCCTTGAGGCTGATGAGCATCCTGTTCTCCTTCGATATGACGTCCATGGCACCGAGTTCTTGATATAGATTACACGCCCTTTTGACTAGATGTCTATACAGATAAAGGAGCGGTTGAGGTTCGGCGTGAGATTTATGTAAGGCGTGCCTTACTTAAATGCTAGGAGCGGAAATGGGATTCAAGGAAGCACGAAAGGGAAGCGGCCTGTATATCGCGGAAGTTGTCCGGTCCGAGCGGGTGACGCCCAACATGGTTCGAGTAACTGTGGCCGGTCCCGACATGGGGAAGTTACCCCGCCGGGGGTTTGACCACTGGTTCCGCCTGTTCGTACCGCGCCTTGATGGACCAACCGACTTTTCTCAGATACCTTCGCGCCTAGCTACCGGCTCCTACATGAAGTACATCGCCCAGTCGAAGTCAGAGACCCGGCCAATCATGCGCAACTACACCGTGCGCAACCATCGTCCGGAGTCAGAAGAGATGGACATCGATTTCGTGGCTCACGGGGACGAAGGTGCGGCAGGGGCGTGGGCTCAGCAGGCCAGCGCCGGTGAGCAGATTGCCCTGGTTGATCAGGGATGCGGTTTTGATCTTCCAGAGGCATGTGATTTCTATCTGCTGGCTGGGGACGAATCGGCGCTGCCAGCCATTCTTGGGATTCTGCGCGACCTTCCGGCCGATGCCGTTGGGTTGGCGCTGATCGAGATACCAGAGGATGGGGACGTCCAAGCGGCCGAAGGGCCGGAGGGAGTTGAGGTGCGGTGGATCACGCGCAACGATCACTCCATTCCGGCTGGTAGCCTCGCCCTCTACCAGCTGTGCGAATTTACCCCGCAGAATCCCGAGTCGCTTTTTGCCTATGTGGTGGGGGAGCGCAAGCTTGCCACCGAGGGACGGCGCCATTTGGTCCGGGCGGGCGTTCCGAAGAGCCGGATCAGTTTCGTTGGATACTGGCGCGCGGATTAGGGCTCGCGACATCGTTACCGAGCCAACTCCCAGCGCCAGCTGAGATAATCACAGCATGGATTTATGGCGCGAGTTTGCAACTCGGCTAGAGGACAGCGTCCGCGGTTTTGTTGTTCCCGATAGCCCGTGGCTCCTGACGGGAATCGTGGCGGCAGCAGTGATTGTGATGGTGCCCTTTATCTGGCGGCACCTACGCCAGATTGTCACTGTGGTTCATGAACTCGGCCACGCGGTGGTAGGTGTGGCCTGCGGGCGTTCCTTCACCGGCTTTGTGGTGAACTCGGATATGTCCGGGCACACGCTGACAACCGGGAAGTCCCGGGGCATTGGGCTAATTCTTACGATGTATGCGGGTTATCCCATGCCTGCGATCGTGGGCGGCGCAATCCTCTTTGCGGCACTAAGCGGGCGGGCGGGACTTGTTTTGGTGATCGCTTTTGTCCTGATGGTTGTGGCACTCATTCGGTCGAAATCCGGCTATACGGTGGTTATCCTGCTCCTTCTGCTGGTTGGAACCGGGTGGGTGTGGTGGACGAACGATCCCGAGCTTTCGGCCACTGTGGTCTCAGCTGTGGGAATCATCCTGTTGGTGGGGGCATGGCGGCAATTTGGATCTGTGGTGATGAGCGGTGGCCGTCAGTCAGATCCCGCCCAGTTGGCGCGTATCACACCGCTGCCAACGTTCTTCTGGAATCTGTTGATGCTTGTGCCGATCGGACTGGCGTCCTGGTGGGCAGCTGGCGAACTAATTCCGGTGATTCAAGGCGTTGTATCGTAGGTGAACAAAGGAGACCGAAATGACTTTAAACAACATAGCTATCAACACGTTGGCAGAAGAGCCCACAACCTTTGGCCAGATCGCCGATGGCAAGGTGGCTCTCGTGGTGAATGTGGCTTCCCGCTGTGGGCTCGCTCCGCAATATGAGCAGTTAGAACAGCTGCAGCGCACATATGGCGAGCGAAACTTCACCGTGATCGGGGTGCCGTCCAACCAGTTCCATCAGGAGCACAAGAATGCTGAGGATATCGCGCAGTACTGCTCGGCTACCTGGGGAGTGACGTTCCCGATGACGGAGCGAGTCAAGGTAAATGGCTCTGGCGCTCACCCGCTCTACAAGGAGCTCACTCAGGCGGAGGATGCCTCTGGCAAGGCGGGCAGGATCAAGTGGAACTTTGAGAAGTTCCTCGTCCATCCGGACGGCCGCATCAAGCGGTTCCGTCCCACCACCAAGCCGGATGATCCCGCCGTTATCGCTGCGATTGAGGAGTGGGTAGCTCCGGCCCAATAACTGCATCGATGAGGCGAATGGCGTCCTCCTCCGAGGGTGGAGTGCGGCTGAGGGCCCGCAGTACCACGGCCCCGATTAGTGCCTCGGCTATCTCGTCAAAGGGGGCGCCCTCATACAGGTTCTGTCCTTGACCGATGCCTGCCTCAAGGCGTCCGGTCACAGAATCCGTGCCGATAAGGCTTTCGCGAATCCGAGAGCCTATTTGCGGGTTTTCCGCCGCACCAGAGATAAGGGAACGGAGCATCCCCTCCGTTTCCGGTTCGGCGATGATCCGGAAGATCTCCGTGAGCCATTGGCGCAGATCCTCACGAATTTCGCCCGTGTTGGGAAGCGTCAGACGGTCGGGTAGCAGCATCCCAGCAACTAAGCACTCAGCCACAAGATCGCCTTTGGAATTCCACCAGCGGTAGATGGTCTGCTTCCCAACGTGAGCTTCGTGAGCGATGCCCTCAATAGTCAACCTGTCATAGCCTTCATGGGCAAACAACGTTGCCGTGGCTTCCAGAATTGCTTGGTGCGTGTTTTCGTTGCGGACGGGACCGCTTCGTGTCCTCATTCTCATATCCTACATTGCATAGACGAGACGGTGCGTCTTACGATTGGGAGGCAACACCACACGATTAGAAAGCCGACTTATCATGGCGCGACTGCTCTACCGATTGGGACGATTCTCTGCGAAGCGAGCGTGGGCAGTCCTTGCGACGTGGCTCGTGCTCCTTGCCGCAGCAGGCGGAGCATTTGCGGTTGGTTTTAAGGGGCTAGTCGATAGTTTCGACATTCCGGATACCGCATCCGGAGACATTGTGGCAGAACTTGAGGAGAAGCTTCCCGACTTCAGTGGCGCCTCGGGAACGGTGGTTTTCCACAGTTCTGATGGCGAGGCGCTAAGCGACGAACAGCAGGCAGAGATCAGCGAGGTTGTAACTGGGATCGAAGAGCTGCCGAATGTGGCCTCCGTGGTGGATCCGTTCTCCACCGAAAAAACACGGACCGCTCAAGCCGGGCTAATGGAGCAAGGTGCTTCCCAGCTTGCCGAGGGTCAGGCGAAAATCGATGCCCAGCGCGAGCAACTTGAAGCGGCCGGTTATCCCACGGATGAGCTCGATGAAGCCCAAGCTCAGCTTGATGCCCAAACCCACCAGTTGGAGGTAGGCGAGGAGCTTCTTGGCATGGCGGAGGACTACCACGTGGTCTCCTCGGATGGATCCGCCGCCATCGTCAACTTGTCATTCGACGAATCGCTAATGGACCTGCCTAGCGAGTCCAAGGATGCGCTCATCGATTATTTGGACGAACACGCCGTTGAGGGTGTTCAGGCCGATGTTTCGAATGAGATCGCTCAGGGGATCCCGGAGATCTTCGGAATCAATGAGGTCATTGGCGTTGTTGCCGCGGGGATCGTACTCATCGTGGTGCTTGGATCGTGGTTGGCTGCCACATTCCCGATTGTCACGGCCGTGACCGGTGTGGGGGTCGGAACGCTCGCCGCGCTTTCCCTCTCCGGAACAATTCAGATGACGTCTGTGACTCCCGTGTTCGGTGTGATGCTCGGCCTTGCCGTGGGCATCGACTACTCGCTCTTCATTCTTAACAGGCATCGCCGCCAGCTCATGGCGGGTAAGGACGTGCGCGATTCGATCGGGTTGGCTAACGGCACCGCGGGAACGGCCGTCATCTTCGCGGCCGCAACTGTGATCGTGGCGCTCCTTGCTCTAAACGTGACGGGTATTCCGTTCCTCGGGCTTATGGGAAGTGTGGGCGCGTTCAGCGTCCTGATTGCCGCCCTGCTCGCCGTAACGGCAACCCCGGCTCTGCTGGGGCTCGCGGGCGAGCGCATCCTGGGCAAGAAGGCTCGGGCGAAGCTCGCTGCTAGGCGTGATGGTACGGCCGAACCGCGCAAGAGCTCGCCTGCGCGCCCCATTCCCACCGTTAAGGCGGTTCTCCGCACGCTCGTTGGCATCGTAGTACTTGCCGTGATTGCGATCCCGGCACTATCCATGCGGCTGGGGTTGCCCGCGGGCGATTCACAGCCCGAGGATTCGACGGCCCACCGTGCCTACACCGTCACTGAGGAGCAGTTCGGAGCGGGAGCGAACTCCGCACTGGTGGTTACCGCAGATCTTCCGGAGGGCTTGGATGATGCAGAGATGCTGGACACCCAGTTGGCCATCGCTAAGGTTCTCTATGAACAGGAAAGTGTTGTGGCCGTAGCGCCGGTCGCTACCTCTGAGGACGGCCAGCTCACGGCCTTCCAGGTTCTGCCCGCGGGTGGGCCGAATGATGAATCGACGGCCGATCTTGTCCATAACCTCCGTGATCTGCCCGCTGTAGATGGCCAGTATGAACTTGGAGTTGCCGGGCAGGCCGCCATCAACATCGATATCGCACAGGGGCTTTCGGATGCACTGCCTCTCTATCTCGCGGTGGTTGTGGGCCTCTCGCTCATTATCATGATCGTGGTGTTCCGCTCGCTGCTCGTGCCGCTTGTGGCAACGCTCGGATTCGTGCTCTCCCTGTTTGCCACCTACGGTGTGATCACCGCAGTGTTCCAGTGGGGCTGGCTCTCGGCCATCTTTGGCGTGTCCAACCCGGCGCCGCTGCTCTGCTTCCTGCCGATCATTCTGGTAGGGATCCTGTTCGGCCTAGCGATGGACTACCAGCTGTTCTTAGCCACAGGAATGCGCGAAGCCTACGTGGAAGGTTCACCGGCCAAGGTGGCAGTGTCCACCGGCTACCGGTCCGGCCGTAGAGTTGTCACGGCCGCGGCCCTCATCATGATCTGCGTGTTCGCCAGCTTCGTGGCCTCGGATGACTCGATGATTAAATCCATCGGTCTAGGCTTAGCGGTTGGTGTGCTGCTGGACGCCTTCGTAGTGCGTATGTGGATCATGCCAGCGGCGATGAGCTTGCTCGGTGAGTCTGCTTGGTGGCTGCCGCGGTGGCTTGACCGTATTCTGCCGCACGTGGATGTTGAGGGCTCCCAGCTCGAAGGTAACGATCTATCCGGAACCCTCAACGTCTAGAAGCACCTAGGCTCGGGGCGTGACCCGCAAAAGGCCTTCGCCCTGAGCCACCTCACCGGCAGCGGCCTGCTCGACGCCCACGAACTGCGCCTGATTGGTAATCGTGATTGGCGTAATGGGGGAGAAGCCGGCTCCAACGATGGCCTGCGTATCGAAGGTGATGAGAGTCTGCCCGGCGCTCACGTGCTCGCCCTGAGCAACAGCAATCGTGAAGCCCTTGCCCTGCATGTTAATCGTATCGATCCCCACGTGGATGAGCAGCTCAACTCCGGAGTCAAGCCGGAGGCCCACGCCGTGCCCTGTGGGGAAGGCAAGCAGCACTTCTCCGTCATCGGGAGCCACAACAGTACGTGAGGTGGGATCAATGCCCACGCCGACCCCCAACCCACCGCTTGAGAAATCTCCATCGGGAATTTCCGCAAGCGGAATGACCTTACCGGCGAGCGGCGAAGCCACCTCGATGGTGTTCGCCGGCTCACCGGCTTGCGGATCGTTGTTCTTATCTGTGAGTGCCATGACCTCTCCTGATTGAAATACTCCTAAGTTGAGTATTTCACGAGCGGGAGGGTTCCGCATGACAGACGGCGCACATTCTCCTGTTAGCTTGCCGATGCCTTCGCAATCGATTTGATCGATTCGCCCAAGAGCCCGTCGAAGTCCTCTGGGCTCATTGACTCGGTGAGTCCCTCAGTGAGTGCGCGAGAGAAGCTGGCGATGAGCCCATGATTCGCGGACAGCTTCGCGTTGGCTTCCTCCCGGCTGTAGCCGCCAGAGAGCGCCACCACGCGCAGGACCGCAGGATTGTCTATGAGCGGAGCGTACAGATCGTCCACGCTGGGGATGGTTAGCTTGAACATGATCGGCAAATCGAAGTGCTCTGTTGTTAGGTGTTTGAAGATCTCCTTCATCAGGATTTCTTCGGCAGCTTCCTTGTCCGCTGCATTAATATCCACCTCAGGCTCCAAGATTGGAACTAGCCCGGCGCTCGCGATTTGGGCGCCAAGTTTGAACTGCTGATCCACGTTTGCTGCTATTCCCTCGGGATTGGCCTCAGCAATGAACGAGCGCATCTTGGTTCCGAAGATGTGGGCTTCATTGGCCCGTTCCAAGAGATCACCGAGCCCGGGATTGGGCTTCATGAGCCGCACCCCGTCCGTGGTATCTGCAAGGCCCTTATCCACCTTGAGAATGGGCAGGATCCCCTTCTCTTCCCACAGATAGTCGGCTGCGGGTTTCCCGGCAAACTCGCGGTCCATCGTATTCTCAAAGAGAATGGCACCAAGAATGTGGTCGCCGCTGAACGCCGGGCTCGTCACGATTCGCTCGCGCATCGTGTGAACCAGATCGAACATCTCGGCGTCGTTGGTATACCGGGTTTCGTCAATTCCATAGAGTTTGAGGGCACGAGGTGTGCTTCCGCCGCTCTGGTCAAGCGCAGCGATAAAACCTTGCCCTGCACTCATACGTTCAAGTTGTGTGTTGAGCATGTCTCCTCCTAGGTGACAGAACTCACTCTACTCCTCTTAATTTCGCCCGATCAATGATGACGGCTAGCTCCACGGAATTGGCTGCGCCTACCGTGCGGCGAGCCCGCGACAGCAGCTTCTTCACGTTGCTCGGGGAGTTATACATCTGTGCGGCAATCTGGTCATACGTCTTGCCCTGAGCGAGAAACTCCGCCGCTTTCCGTTCATCCTCGTGAAGCTCGCGCACGAGTTCGCGAGCTTCCAGCACTTCAGAATCCTCGTGCACTAGGTGATTCATCAGGTGTTTGGTCACGTCCGGGGACGCGACTGCCTCACCTTCGTGGGCCTTGATGATGCTCGAAACAAGCACGTTAGCGGCCTGCGCCTTAATGAGGTATCCATCGGCGCCAGCGGCAAGAGCCTGACGGATATTGCGATCGTCGCCGAATGCGGTCAAGGCGAGCACCTTGGGCGGCTCAATGCCGTGAGTTATGGTACGGATGGCGTCTGCACCCGAGACCTCCCCGGGCATCTGCAAGTCCATGAGAACTACATCTGGCCGTACTTCTCTGACCAGTGAGATGGCTTCGGCCCCGCTAGCGGCAATGCCTACGATCTGGACCCGATAGTCACTCGCTTCATCGATGGAACTGCCTCGCCCGATAAGGTCCGCGAGGTAGCTGAGAACAAATTGGTCATCATCAACCAAAATCACGCGCAGGGTGGTACTCACACGATTATTCTACGGCAGGCTCATCGGGCCACGGCACGCTAATAGACAGTTTGAATGTCCCGTTCTCCCGCGAAGTTTTTATTGTTCCGCCAAGAAGGCGTGCGCGCTCATCAAGCCCAATGAGTCCCTGATGAGCTCCATCTGCATATTCCTGATCGTCGCTGTACGTGTTGGAGGCGGCGAACGCGACGCCTTCGCCCGGCCCGCCCTGAATGGACAGCGCCATCCGTTGGTCATTGGAGTGACGCAGCGCGTTAGTCAGTGCCTCCCGGGTGAAGCGGTGTAGAGCCTGCTGGAGCTCACTCGGCGCATCTTGGTAGGAGTTGAGAACTATGAGGCAGGGGCTCACGGTCAGACCGGAGGCCTGCGCATCCTCGATAACGTCCACGAGGTCGCGCTGATTGCCGTATGAGCCCACCGCGCTGCTGGCTTCTCCGGTGGACCCGTATCGGATCGAAGTGAGGATGCCGCGCAAATCTGTCATCGCCTTCGATGCGTTGGACTGGAGAGTGACAGCCTCTGGCGTATTGATGGTGGCGGCTTGCAGAGCGATCGAAGAGAGCCGGGTTGCCAACGTATCGTGGACTTCTCGCGCGAGGTTCTCCCGCTCCCGCTGGCGCGCAAGTTCGGTATCGAGCTCCATTTGGCTTTCCTTGACTGCGGCGGTGGCACGGCTGACGTGCCGGCGGCTCCGAACCATGGTTGCAACTATGGCCGGGACGGCGAGTGCGCCAGTGACAACCGCCATGAGGATAACCGTGCCGAATTCTGCATCCGCTGCGTCCCAGCGTGCAAGCGCAATCCAATGAACCACTGCGTTGGTCAGGATTCCCACGATACAGGCGCAGGCCACGACCCACTCACGCCGCTCGCGGGCCCGAACCATCCACACGGTGAGTCCAATCGCTAGCACGTAAGGATCACCTAGAACCAAGGCAGTGTTGATACCTCCCACAATCAAAAGAGCCTGCGGCTGGCTGCGGTAGAGCGGGATGAGGAACAATGCGGCATACCCAATGAGCATCCGGATGGCTCCCTGATCGGATAAGACATCGGAGCCTGACATGTTGGCGGGCCAGGTGTTCGCATAGAGGGTTGCGACAATCCCACCGAACAGCATCATGAGCACGATGCCAACCCAGCGGCGCAGTGAAACGGACATGACCCAATTCTAGAGAGGCACTCCCACATCTTTGCGGTCCATATAGTGCCCGATCGGGTACAGATTCGGCCCTTTCCCCAGCACTTCGGGTGAACGGCGCTGCCTAGTGTGGAAGAGACCCTACTTTACCTATTTCGAAGGATCAATCGTGAGTACACCTACGGAGAAAAAGAAGCCACTCTACAAGCGCTGGTGGTTCATCGTTCTGGCCATCGCCATCATCGGTGGTGTGGCTGCCTCAATGGGAGGTGGTGATTCGGCGGATCAAACAGCCGATCAAACGGCGAGTTCCGACAGCACCACGGCCCAGCAGGAAATTGTGGCCGGGATCAGCGATGTTGTTACCTCCGGCGATTTTGAGATTGTTGTGAGTGGCCTAGGGGAGCGAACCGAAACGATCGGTGATGAGTATTTCCAGGAGGAGGCTCAAGGCGAATACATTCCCGTGAGCTTGTCCCTGACCAATAGGGGGAGTGAATCGGCCTATGTTTCGGACGGAGACATCAAACTGGTGTCCGGTGAAACCACGTATTCGAGCGATACGGGCGCCATCATGTACGCGGATGATGCTTTTGCTTTCGAGGAGATCAACCCTGGAAATACGCTGAGCGGCACGCTCTACTTTGACGTTCCAGCGGGCACCGAGGTGGACAGCCTGACCTTTAGCGGTGGCCTCTTCGATACGGATGCGGTCATAAAACTCAACTAAGTGCTGCCTTCTACATCTTGTAAGCTTCAGATGTGGGGAAGATTCTTCTGGTTGTGGCCGCCCTCCTGATTATTGGAGGTATTCTCGGCTTTATTGTTGACCGGCGCCGTTTGCGCAACGTTGTGTTTGTCCTGTTCGGCTTGGGCATCGGCCTGATTGGTTTGCTTCTTTATAACGACGACGGGCGAGGGGTCTCTGGACCCCTCGCCATCGTTCTGCTCATCATGGTCATCGGACCAATAATCGGATATCCGATCCTCACGCG
>OMJG01000422.1_pt1 | contig 32096 bp, 26 predicted proteins | sample 1646431 | NCBI WGS metagenome assembly OMJG01 (sample SAMN03771674, study PRJEB25209) | food metagenome | isolation source: Cotija cheese | place: Mexico:Jalisco,Michoacan | collected 2011-12-12
CCCGCCACAGCCGTCACATTCCCTGTTACCTTCAAGTCAAACACCGCATCAGGTCAGACACCATGTCCTATCAGACGCCACAGACACCACAGACGCGTTCAGCTCGGGCGCCACGACGTAAGTGCAAGACCGCGCGCAACAAGCCAGAAGGAGAATCCCATGTCAGATTGGAACAGCCGCTCGCGATTCGAAGCCGTGCTCAAAGGCGAGGTGCCGGATCGGCCTCCCGTCGCCGCCTGGGGCCACTTCTTCGACGTGGAAACCAACCCCGCACTGCTTGCCGATGCAACGGTCCGCTTCACACTCGGATACGACTGGGACTGGGTGAAAATCAATCCACGCAACACCTATTATCTTGAGGCCTTCGGCAGCGCCTTCGATTATGACGACTATCACGGCTCCCAGCCTTACCAGACCCGAGGAGTCATCAACACCGTAGGCGACCTGCGGCTGGTCGACCACGAGCGTGCCATCGGAGCCAAGGCCATACTCGACCAAATCGAAGTCCTGCAGCGAGTGAGAACATCACTGCCCGAACTGCCGGTCGCACAGACGGTGTTCTCCCCTCTGACCATTCTGCTCGGTCTGGCCGGTCTGCCACGCAGCGTCGGCAAGACGATACCCGGTTCCACCACACAGGTCAGCCTCAAAGATCTCATCAGCGAGAACCCGGAAGGCACCCATCATGCGTTGAATGAGATAACCCTGGTGCTGGAGGACTACATAGCCCGTATAGCGAAGGCCGGTGCCGATGCAGTGTATTACGCACTGACCGGCACGGCGAATCCGGTCATCAGCGGCGATGCCGTGTTCACCGAATTCTCGACGCCATATGACAAGCGCATCATCGCGGCCATAAGCGACAACGGACTGCCGACCTTGCTGCATACCTGCGGTCCGCACGCATTCCCCGATGTCATCTCCAGCTACCCCGTGAATGCCATCAGCTGGGACCATTTCGACTCCGGCAACCCGGGTATCGGGACGCCGTCCACCATCCCCACCCTTGCCGGAGTGAACAGGGCAGACATCACCAAACGTGATGTGGATGCCGTAACACACCAGGCACGCAGGGCCCTGAAGGTCTATCAGGGAAAGCCCTTCCTTCTGGCACCGACATGCAGCACACTCACAGGGCTGCGCAACCCCGCGTTGTCCGCACTCAGATACGCGGTGGAGGAATAGCGCGGCGCTCGTCGCAACTCCACAGACGGTACGCTCAAGCACAGATGAGTAGTCGGAAAGCAGTCATCATCCCGAACGACGACCAGGGTTAATACTGCGGCAGCCACTCGAAGGGGCGGTTCTGTGGTCTTTGTTAGGCAAGACATCGAACGTCCTCGGAAATTGAGTCGAACAACATTGACATCAGGACCACACTCGCTCAAATTGTGAGTGAGATTACTTCGTGCAGGCTTTCAGATAAATACCACAACGAACTTCATTGATTCCACGAAATACCGTGAACGGAACTGCCGGGAACAGGTCAAATCCGCAGAAGAGCGAGGATGACTTGGCAAATTCTATGTTTTCGGACAATATCGGACACAATCCGACGACCGGTATTCGGTCGTGTTTCCTCATACATCGGACTCCACGGTCCTTTGAGTGATTCGCGCGGTTCCGCGAGTCTCTTGTAGGTGAACCACTATAGGTTGGGAGCACCCACCACCAATGAGTGGCGGAATGATGATGTGTTCTGCGAGAAGTCGAACAGCGGGTTCAGCTCCTGTTCGACCACCGGTCGCAGCAATGCACTGTGGTGTTTCCTCATTCAGCAACTCATGGAGGTCCAGCCATGATGCAACTGTCCGCAGCACTATTCTGAAATCCATGGCAGCCGCTCCGATCATTAACGGGAAGATTCCTTTGTCCTTTCTGTCGAATCCTAGATGGCTGGAAAACCCACGCGCCAAGATCGTTAGACGCATCATCTATGGAGTGCTATCGCGTGCCTTGATGACCTCACACGTAGACCCTGACAATCCCCTCAAACTCCGCCCAGGTAAAGCCAATGGGTTCTTCCTCCTGAATCACTGATAACCGGTCATTACGAATGTGTATATCAACTGCGGCAAGTGCCGGGATTCGCCGCCATATGCTGTCAGCAACGGGTGGTTGGGACATCACGGTCCTTCATCATCGAAGCGGAATCGAGGTCGGAATATGTGCGTCATCGTCACAGCGGAGGCAGGCAGCATACCTACCATCAGCCAACTCGTCGCCATGAGCGCGGTGAACGCCGATGGTGCGGGCATCGCATGGTTCGACGGCACCGAACTGCATCGCTTCCGAAACCGATTCAACGGCAGGACCTTCGATCTGATCGTCGACCACTACGACTACTTCAGATCAGTGCCCTTCCTGCTGCATTTCAGAAGAGCGACGAATGGCGGCAAACGTGAGTGCAACACCCATCCTTTCCGTTACGAGAAGGATGGCGAACGCGGATACATCGCCCACAACGGCGTGGCCCTCGACTACGTGCACGGCAGGTACGCCAGCGACAGCCGCAACATCATCAGCGCCTGGCAAGACGGCGAGGCGGACCTGAGCGACGGCACGCAAGGCAAATTCGCCTCCATCAGCGACTCGGGCGTCATCAGATGGCAGTCGGAGCACGAAGATGTCGCCGGGGCCGCGGGGTCCATCATGGTGAGCAACCACAGGTGGGCCGATGCCAGTGATCTGATCCTCCGCAAGGCGGCATGATCGGACATTCCGACGACAGTTCGTCGTCTGTGCAGGGATGATGCCGAACATTGCATAGCATCTGAGCGGAAAACGTTGGAATGCCGATAATTCTTTGGATGTAAACATCCGTGGCTTCGATAATCCCCCCACACACAGCGTTGGCTTAACCATGCATCCTTATACAAAGACTCATTTGCATAGATATGTTTGCAATGATAGCTTTGCATTTATGGATGAACATGACTTTTCGTCGAAGATAGACTCGATTACTCCCTCCCCAGCCCAGCTCAGGGCTCTGACGCACCCGATACGTCTGCGGCTGCTTGGCCTGCTCCGCATCGATGGGCCTCAGACCGCCAGCGATCTGGCACGCAGAACAGGGTTGAATACCGGTTCCACCAGCTACCATCTGCGAATGCTGGCCAAGAACGGATTCATCGAAAAGGACCAGGACCGCTCCAAGGGAAGAAAACTGTTCTGGAAATCATCGAACACCGCCACCGTGACCAACACCCCGCACCAAGACGACCCTGAAGCCCAGACCAAGATGGACGCGATGTACGGATTCCAGCAGATGGTCGCCGCGGAATATTCTCGTCAGATGCTCGCCGCTACCTCCCAGTGGCAGACGCTCGCCCCTGAATGGCAGGACGCCTCCACTTTGAGCGATTTCCCGATTCGCGTCACCGCTCAGGAAGCGAAGGGAATAGTTCACAGAATCGCGTCGATGCTACTCGAGGAGCTACATAAGCACCCCTTGCAGAATACGGGCGAAAGCCCGGAGACCAAGCCGGACGACGACACACAGGCCTTCACCATACAGCTGCTGGCCTTCCCTCTGCACGCGGCGCTAAGCGGCGATCTGCAGGACGACGAATATGACGAGGGGGAATAATGACGGTAAGCACAAGTGCATCAAGCACTCCGGTAACGCCGACATCACCATCGACATCGACATCACCATCGACATCGCCAATGCACGCACGCCTCGTGGTGGCGGCGTGGCTGTTCTCCGACATCGCATCGCTCTTCGGCAGTGCGCTGAGCGGACTGGCGGTGCCCTGGATGGTGCTGAATCTGACGCATAACACCGCCGCGACAGGTATCGTCAATGCCGTGCAGCTGGGTACGCTTGTCGCGGCCAATCTGGTATCCGGTCCATTGATCGATAAACTCGGTCCCACCCGCGTATCGATCAGCTGCGACATCGCCAGTGCGTGCTGCATCGCCCTGATACCTCTGCTCTGGTTTCTGCATCTGTTTTCGATTCCGGCGCTGATCGTCATCGTCGCCGTAGTCGGCGCGCTGCGCGGCCCTGCCAACAGTTCAAAAAGCGTGCTCTCCCCCAGTGTGGCGCAATTCTCCAAGCAACCGATGGAACGCATCACCGGACTGTCAGGCACTACGGAGCGAATGGCCAGCACCATCGGTTCGGCAGCCGGAGGCGTCATCATCGGTGTCGTCGGAGGCCCATACGCCTTGGTATTCACCTCATTGGGATTGATTATCGGCGCCATCCTCACCGCAACCATCGTACGACCGGCGCTGCTTCCCCTTATCAGTGCTTCGCAGACGCAGACCGTTGCAAGCGCCGACGCGGAATCCGGGCAAGGCGCACGCTCCACCGACGACACACGCCAACCAGACGGTCGGACCAGCGCGGCATCTGCACATTCCGGAGCGAACGGCGATGTCAAATCAGCAGTATCCCGGTATGGAAAGGATCTGGCAGCGGGATGGAAGTCCCTGATGGCATTGCCGGTGGTCTTCGGACTGACGCTGATTCCCGCCATCACGAATATGATCGACATCGCCTGGACCGACGTGCTCACCCCCGCATGGGTGTTGTCGCAGCATCTGGGATCCCAGACTCTGGGGATGCTCTTCGCCTCGCTGACTTTCCCGGCAATGATCAGCAGCCTGATAGCCACGGTACTCGCCTCCAGACTCCCCAGACTCCCCGTATTCATCATCGGATACCTGCTCGTCGGCGCCCCCAGGTACTTGGCGATGGCGTTCAACGCCCCCACAGCCATCGTGGTGGCGACACTCATCATCGGCGGCATCGGATCGGGATTCCTCAACCCGATACTGAGTGCGGTCATCTATGAACGCATCCCCGGTAATTCACGAGGGAAGATCATCTCCCTGACCAGTGCCATCTCCTGGGGATTGATGCCGGTGGGCTCGCTGCTGGGCGGATTTATGTCGCATATACTCGGTCTCAACATCACCTTGGGCATATTGGGAATCGCCTACCTCATCATCACGATGCTGCCTCTGTTCGTGCCCGCACTGCGACATTTCGAACGCATCACGCCGGAAGCAAGCCAACAACACGATATTGCTGCTCAGTGAGACAATAAACTGTCGCCGGACTTCCTTTGTGTAGGGATTACCAGGGTGATAGCAAGTATCTAAACAATTACACCGAAACACATCGCTGGAATTGCAAGCTTCGTGGCATATAGGCAAAGTGCTTGTACTTCGCAATCACTACACAGCCGAACGGTATTGCGCTGAGCGCTCTCAGGGCATAACAATCTGGGTCAGGGGCATTGCGGAATCAATCGGAAAGTCCGCTGATGAAGGCCGGATACCAGCGTTCAGCAGATTCGAACCGAGCATCGCCACCATTGCACCGTTATCCGTGCACAAGGCGATTTTCGGAATGCGCACCTGCACCCCGTCGCGCTCACCGAACTCCTGCAATTTGGCCCTCAGCTGCGAGTTGGCGGAGAAGCCCCCTCCGACGATCAGCGTGTTTGAGCCGAATTGGGCGCAACCTGCCATCGCCTTCCCTGCAAGTACCTCGGCGACGGAATCGGCGAGTGAGGCGCAGACATCGTCGACCGGAATCTCGTGCCCGAGCGCTTCCTGCCCTTCAATCCACCGTGCCACTGCGGTTTTCACGCCCGAGAAGCTGAAATCGTAGGGATGTTTCGCCGCGGATTTGCCCTGGGTCAGCCCTTTCGGCACCTTGATCGCGTTCGGATCGCCCGTGCGCGCATGCCTGTCGATATGAGGCCCCCCGGGATAGGGAAAACCCAACAGTCTGGCTATCTTGTCGAAGCACTCCCCGGCAGCGTCGTCCAGCGTCGTGCCGACGACGTCAACGTGGCGTGCCACATCGCGCACATGCAGCAGGGAGGTGTGCCCTCCGGAGACGATCAATGCCAGGGTGTCTTCCGGGAACGCACCGAATTGCAGCTGGGTGACAGCGATATGACCTATGACATGGTTGATGCCATAGATGGGTTTACGGGCCGCCCAAGCCAAGGATTTCGCACCGGACACACCGACCGCCAGGCAGCCTGCCAGACCCGGACCTGCGGAAACCGCGATGGCATCGACCTGGCTGAGATCGAGGTTCGCGTCCGCAAGGGCTTTGGACACGACGGGAACGAATGATTCGGCGTGCGCACGGGAGGCGATTTCGGGAATCACACCACCGTATCGGGCATGTTCGAGCATCGAGGAGGCGACGACATTCGAGACGAGCTCCCCGTCGCGAATCACTGCCGCAGCGGTCTCGTCGCATGTGGATTCGATGCCGAGCACGGTGCCACCATGCGTCAGGACCTCACCTTGTTGAAGCCCCGCTTCGCGTTCACCACTCATCTGTTTCCTTCCAGCCCTGTATCCATACTGTCGTTCTGCCTCTTCGCCTGCATCTCTGATGGCTGCCCTTCCTGTGGCTGCACCGAACCTGCCTGCGAGAGCGCAGACCAACGTTCGATATCCAACGCCATCGTATAGGCATCGATGCCTTCCGGCTGATAGTAGCGCTTTCTCAGTCCGATACGCTCAAATCCGAAAGCCTCGTACAGGGCGAGTGCCGCCATGTTGTCGACACGAACTTCCAGCAGCATCCTGTGCGCACCCTGCAGTGCGGCTTCCTTCAGGAGATAGCGCAGCAAAGAGGTGGCCAAGCCTTGCTGCTGGTGTTGTCGGCCCACTCCGATGGTCATGAGTTCCGCATCGTCGCCGTCATACCAGTAGCCCGCATAGGCTCTGAGCGTGCCGTCGTCATCGACGTCCACGGCATAGGTCCGCGCCGGTGCGTTGATCTCCTGCCGCACCAGTGCCTGGCTCCATGCTCCTGCACCGAACAACTCATGTTCGAGTGTCGCTATTGATGCGATATCTTTCTCGCTCAAGGCACGAATCATTGCGCCTGACCTCCGTGCGAGCTCCGGTCCCCCGAGCTGCCGCTCGCCTTGTCGGGTGTTCCGGTGTTCAATACCGCCTTCAGCGGTTTGGGAACCGACACATCGGGTCTGCGCAGATACAGTGGTTCGGCGCCTGCGGCTTCTCCGTTTTGGGCATGGGCAACGGCCGTCTCGGCGAATATGGCGATGCCTTCGGGATTATGGTCCAGCACGGACTCATCGATGACCGATGACAGGGCATAGCCGCCACCGTTTTCCTGAGCTGGTCGAAGCTTACGGTCCCAGACCTCCCGATAACGGCCCGCACCATGCCCTGCGACGTCCAACAGCAGGCCAGTTGACGTGTCGGCCAGTGCCGACAGGCAACGGTCCACTTTTTCGGCGATGACCTCGGGATAGTCGATATCCATGGGCAGCAGCTGTTCATCGTCCATGTACAACGCGTAGTACAACTGTTTTCTGCGAGCATCGTTGACTACCAGCGTAACATGCTTCATCGTCGCGTCTTCGGCGTCATGCCGCTGTTCTGAAGTGTTATGGATGCGCTGCATCCAGCGGTGCTGCACTTCCAGGATATCCTGACCGAGCAACTCGGCTCCGTTGGCGAAGGCCAGCGCTTTGGCAGCCACGATTCCTGCACGAAGTCCCGTGAAGGGTGCAGGACCTATTCCTACGACTATGCGGGATATCTGTTCGGGTGCCAGACGCGCGACCTCGACCGCCTTGGCGATGTTGGGTTGCAGTTTTTCAACGTGCGAGCGCGAGTCGCTTTCGATAATCGCAGGATGCCCCACCACGCCTACGGTGGAACCGAAGGAGGTGTCTATGACCAAGGTCGCTGAGGCGTTGTCGTTTCCGCCGTCGCCCAGGTCTGTGGCGTGCTCTGTTGGCTGATCGCTCATACGTCCGTCTTTTCCGCGCCTTCGATGGTCAGACGCCTGACTCGTGTTACCCAACCAGAGCCTACTCCTGTGATGGACACCGTGCGGACTCCATCGCTGCTCAGCTCATCGTCAGTCTGCGCAGAGTTGTCGCCTCGACCAACGCTCAGTGCCTCGGGCCGGTCAATGGCAATCACCAGTCTCGTGGATGCCAGTGCGACGGCCATCTGCTCTCCCCATTCCATGAGCACGACGCTATCCTCGCTCGGGTCCTCCAGCTCCTCGTCCAGACCCAGCGATTCCAATTCGTCGAGGAGTCGCGAGTTCACATCCTCGCCCGGCAGGTATGCGGTGCTGCCCAGCCTGTAGGCGTCCACGTGAATGAGCTTTGCCGCTGTTCCGTCGTGGAATCGCCCGTTCAGCTGACGGGCGATGGTAAAGGTCGGAGAGACGATAGGAGCCGTGATGCCCAGTCCGCTGCCCAAGCCCTGGGCGAAGGTGGTTTTCCCTGCGCCCAACGGCCCTGACAGCAGTATCACGTCGCCTCCATGCACGATATGCGCGACACGTCGTCCGATTCCCCGCATGTCTTCCGCGGTCTCGGCATCGAGATTCACCGTGAAATCGGGTTCGTCGACATCACTGCCGTGTTCATCCGCACTGAAATCAGTCATAATCGCATCCTCCACACTGCAAGCCTATTCGTTTACCGGGGCAAACGGCCTTTCGCTCCGATAAGTTCAATGGCGCATTCCAACGCATACACGGGGTCGCCTCCGTTGCTTTTGCTGCTCTCGTCCGCCTGTGCCAGAGCCTCGATGCAACGGCCCAATCCCGCTGAGGTCCATCCCGACAATTGTCTGCTTGCCGCCTTGATCTGCCATGGGCTGGCTTTGGCCTCGGCCGGTGAGATGGTTCCCGATCTGATGGCTGAGGCTTTCGCCAGCATGCGTAATTTCAATGCCAGCGCCCCGATGAGCGCGATCGGCACAATCCCTTGTTCCACTGCCGATCTCATGGCGATGATCGCGTCGGCGGTTCTGCCTTCGACCGCCTTGTCCGCTACGAAGAACCCTGTGACCTGGGGGTCTGCGGTCAGATATGTGTTTGCCGTGTCCACGGAAATGGGGTCCTCGTCGAAATCGAAGCACAGCTGATTGCACATTGCCGCCAGCTGTCCGGTGTCGTCCCCCAGCACGTTGACGAGCTGCTGCGCGGCCATGGGCTCTATTCGCCGATGCTGGCGTTCCATCATGCCGTACACGAAATTGATTTTGGCGTCGAACTTCTTCAGGTCGGGAATGTTCTGTCTATCGGCGCCTGCCTTGCTCAGACGGTCAAGCAGACCTTTGCCTCGTTGCCCGCCTTCATGTTGGGCGATGACAACGCTTGCCGCGTCCTGGACGCCGCCGCCCTGCTTGCAGTAGCGCACGAGGGCCTCTCCCAGTTTGTCGTCGGCTCGCTCGAGATTGCCGAGCATGAGGATCGTGCTGTCGCTGAGAAGCGATGGTCCGACAGCCTCATCGAAGGCGTAGGCGTCGCATTCACCTGCATCGAGTTCCACCAGCTCCGCATCCGGTCGTTCACGGCATGCGGCCGCACGCAGGTCATGCACCCGTTGCGTGTTGAGAAATGCGTCCCCTCCGACCACGATGGTCAAGGATGCGGTGACCGCCCGCCCGCCACTTGTCTGCGTCTTGCTTGCCTGTGCCCTCGCCATAGCTTCCAATCTCGCGTCAATACTGGACAATACCGCTGAGGATGAAGCTGCGACACCAAGGTCATACATCGAACATTTCGCGGCTTTCACGTACCCAGAAGGCCACTGCGCTTCGGATGCTCCGGCGATAGGCAAAGGAACCGTCGCCCTGCTCTTCGCCGGCACAGGCGCATGCCTTGGCATACAGACGATGCACTGAGACGACGAGCGCCAGCAGCAGACACTCGACGACCACCATCAACACGACGCCGCGCACCCCCGCCAGCCATGCGACCGTTGAGAATTCAGTACCGCCCAGCCATCTGGCGCAGTCATACATCAGCGATGTACCCACCGAGGAAAGCCAGGCGCACGCGTAGGCCAGCTCGGGCAGCAGCCAGGCAGACCCCAAAGCAATAAGACCGAACATCGTGGCCAGATCGATTACCGGTGCGACGAGCAGATTCGCAGGAACGGAGAAAACCGGAATCTCCGACTCGATCAGCAGCTGTATCGGCAAGGTGAAGGCCTGTGCGCTCAGCGTGGTCGCGATAAGCCCGGCCATCGCCTTGCCCAGCATATCTTCAAGCTGTCCGGCAAGCGGCCTTGCGGCGAGGGCAATACCGAGTACCGCGGCGCAGGAGAATGCGAAACCGTAACTATCAGCAAACCGTGGTTGGGCGAACAGCATCAGTATGACCGTCCACGACAGTTGCGAAATCGCCTGCGCCCTCCGCCCAAGCAGTCCCGAGACCACCCCGAGAACGCTCATGACGGCGGCGCGCCAGACCGCATCGGACGGATATACGGCGGAAACGAGGATGCATACCGCGACGATTGACGCCACGGCCGTAATCAGGGGATGAGGTCTGATGCGATTGGCTATCCAACGAACCAGAGCGGACAGCAAGAGAAAATGTCCACCTGACACCACCATCAGATGCATGATGCCCGACCTGGTGAAGGCCTCCTTGACGCCGCGCGCATAGGCGGCATCCACCCCGACCTGGCTACCTGACGCATCGATGATGGTCTCCTGACCGAGGACGCCCATCGTCAGGCCTGGAACAAGCACACGTCCCTGCTCTCCCAGGCGTGAGGTGACCCACAGAAACCGTTGCTGAACATGTGCCATGCTCCGCCACCAGATGGACGCTTCGGCGACCAGAACCGTCTCTGCGCCGGCATCCGTCGAATGCCGCAGTTCCACTCCTCCGTCGAAGGATGAGACGCCCAGCTCCGCCTGGATACTGTATAAGGCATCCCTTTGCAGGGCGCAGACCGGGTCGTCACCGTATATGGTTGCGGGAAAGCGCGATGGCAGTATCAGCGTGTGCGCTTTGCCGCTTGCCACGGCAGTGACCAGAACATCAGCGGTGCATTTGCTGGAGCGCAAGGGCGAAACGGTCACAGGAGAACGTACATGAATCGTCACATCGCCAACACCGGATTCCTGCGCCGCCACGATGAAGGTGGCATCGCCGAGCCGCAGAGTCGACCAGCTCAAGGAACAACCAGTCGATGCCGCGAAAGCCGCGCACAGGGTCATCATGGTCGGTACACCGCGAAAGCACAGGAAAGAGAACTTGCCGACGCGCCGACGATATGCAGCGCCGTCACGCGAACGGGCAGACAACATACTCCGCCATATCAGCGGACATATCAGCAATGCCGACAAGATGGCCATCACCCCGGGAAGCAAGGCGGCATGCATCCGAGCGAGTGTCGAGTCCGATGCCAGTCTGGAGCCCAGCCATGCGCCGCACCATACGATGATGGCCACGGTGAGCATTCGTGCATCCCTGGCTCCCGACTCCGTGGATGCGCATTCAGCCCGAGGCCGCTTCACGCTTATCCCACCCTGACATATGGTCGTATGCCTTCGAGTTTCTTGATTCCTATGCCTGAGATGTCGAGGAGTTCGTCGACGGCGTTGAAGCGCCCCCGCTCTCTTCTGAAGGCAACGATTCTCTCGGCTGTGACGGGCCCGATACCCGATATGGTCATCAGCTCGGCCGTACCGGCCGTATTGAGATCAATCAGCGCTTCCGAGCTCGAACGGTCCGACGACTCGGAGCCTTGATCATCGCCTTGGGCTTGCGTGTCGGCAGCGTCGGTGCCATCGCTCAGGTTTTCAGCCTCCGCAGATGCTTCTCCCTCTTCCTGAGGTACGGAGACCGCGTTCGGGTCCGCTTCACCTGAGGACCCGGTTGTCTGCGCGACGTTTTCCAAGGCAAGAGTCTGCCGTTGAAAGGCAGCATAGTTCCCCGACTGCTGCAGCAGCAGGGTAAGACTCGCACACAGGGCCGCGACCAACAGAACCATGACGATAACAGCATGCCCCATGGTGAAGGTGCAGCGTTGACGATGCCGAGTATACGATGCTCCGACGCGTCTGTGCTCGGTTCGAGAAAGCTGTGCGGAACCCTCGTCACGCGCTGTCGGAAGGTCGCTTCTCGCACCGCCGACACCACCGAGCAGACCGGCAAACGTCCTAGAAGACTCAGGACCAGCGCTCGCACCTCCGCCGATTGCATTATCCTTGCTGGATACAGCCTGCACAAGGTCACAGGCAGGCAGGACGAGCTGCTCCTGTGAAGGACTCTGCTGATTGATGACGTCGCTTTCACGCACAGGGTCGGTACTCGACTGACCGGTGTCTCCGTCAGCCGATTCATCCGGATGCTCGGGCTGCTCGCTGATGAATGCACGGCCGGTTGCGCGCCGGGCGTTTTCCAAGGTGCTGAGTCTGGCAACTGCAAGAGTATTCATGTCGGCATTCTGCCGGATAACGGCGAGTGATGCCATTCACTGAAGGCATGTGGTCGAATGTGCGATATCCACAGCCCTCGCTCGGACTAAGGAAATAGATAACTGCACTACAAGGACAGCATGACGGTAAGAAAATCTCGGAAATGCTGTCCTTGTAGTGCAGTTATTGTATTGGGCCTTTACACGTTGGCCTCATACACGCAACGGTGCCAAAAGCCACTAATTGGCAGGGACGATCGACACGATTCGTGGTGCCTTGACGATGACCTTCCGTGGAGCCTGCCCTGCCAGACGCTCCTTGACGGAGGGAAGCTCCAAAGCGAGGGCCTGCAACTCATCCGGGTCGATGTCGGGATCGACTTCCAGCTTGCCGCGAATCTTGCCCTTGACCTGCACCACCGCGGTCACCTTGTCCTGTCCCAGATATCGCTCATCGAACTGAGGCCATGATTCGTGCGCGAGCGAATCCTCGTGACCGAGTTTGGACCACAGTTCCTCGCTGATATGCGGCGCAATCGGCGCGAGCATGAGTACCAGAGGCTCGACCACACTGCGCGGCGTGTTCGGCAGCGAAGTGAGATGGTTGTTCAGCACGATCAGCTTGGAAATAGCCGTATTCGGACGCATCGCCTCCATCTCGTCGGTGACGTCGTGAATGGTGTTGTTGAGCAGCTTCAGAGTGGCTTCATCAGGAGCATCGTCAGTGACGACCACATCGCCCGTGCCTTCGTCGAGCACGTTGCGCCACAAGCGTTGCAGGAAGCGCATGCCACCCACGACGTTGCGCGTGTTCCAGGGCCTGGATTCGGCCAGCGGCCCCATGCTCATCTCGTAGAGGCGGAAGGTGTCGGCACCATAGGTGCTGTACATGTCGTCCGGTGTGATGATGTTCTTCAGGCTTTTGCCCATTTTGCCGAACTCGCGGTTGACGTGCTGTCCGTCATAGGAGAATTCGCCGTCATGTTCCTCGACCTGAGCGGCAGGAACATACTGGCCGCGGTCATCCGTATACGCGTACGCCTGAATCATGCCCTGGTTGAACAGCTTGTGGAAGGGCTCCTTGGAGCTGACGAAGCCCAGATCGTACAGCACCTTGTGCCAGAAGCGCGAATACAGCAGATGCAGCACGGCGTGCTCTACGCCACCGACGTAGAGGTCGACGCCGCCCGATGTACCGGCGGTGGCATTGTGCTTCGGCCCGAGCCAATAATCGAACTCCCCCGGTTCGACCATATGCTGTTGGTCGTCGGGATCGATGTACCGCATGTAATACCAGCAGGAACCGGCCCAATTTGGCATGGTGTTGGTATCGCGATGATATTTGCGCGGCCCGTCGCCGAGATCCATCGTCACCTCGACCCAGTCGTCATTGCGGCTCAGCGGCGCCTCGGGTTCGGTTTCCGCGTCATTCGGGTCATAGGTCTTCGGACTGTAGTCGGGCACCTCGGGAAGGTTCACCGGTAGCTGATCGTCGGGAATGAGGTGCGGCAGTCCGTCTTCGTCGTACACGACGGGGAAAGGCTCACCCCAGTAGCGCTGCCTTGAGAACAACCAGTCGCGCAGACGATACGAGGTCTTTCCTGTTCCCACCTTGGCCTGCTCAAGCCAAGCGGTGATTTTGGCGATGGCGTCATCGACGCGCAGACCGTCGATGCTGAGCGCATCACCGAGCTTCTCGGTGTGTTCGACCGAGGAGTTGATGACGATGCCGTCGTGGGACACATACGGCGCCTTGCCCTCATATGATTCGAGCGTGTCTCCGGATTCCTCGGTGGGTTTCACCGTGTAGACGACAGGCAGACCATAGGCTTGGGCGAAATCGTAATCACGCTGGTCGCCGCCCGGAACCGCCATGATGGCTCCGGTGCCGTAGTCCATCAGCACGTAATCGGCAGTGAACACCGGGAGTCTCGCGCCAGTGATCGGATTGGTGGCGTACAGGCCGGTGAACAGACCGGTCTTCTCACCGGCATCGTCAACGCGGTCCTTGGCGGTCTTGGATTCCGCCTGACGTCGGTATTCTGCGACGGCCTGGCGTGGATCGTCGTAGCCGCCCTTCCAGGAGGCGGGTGTGCCTTCGGGCCATGCGTCCGGCACGAACTGCAGCAATTGATGTTCCGGGGAGACCACGGCGAAGGTCGTGCCGAACAAGGTGTCGGGACGGGTGGTGTAGACCTCCATGTCCTTGCCGCCTTGCACGGTCTGGACCTGGAAATGCACGGATGCGCCGTGTGATTCCCCGATCCAGTTGCGCTGCATCAGTTTCACTTTCTCAGGCCAGTCGAGCTCATCGAGATCCTCGATCAGGCGATGCCCGTATGCGGTGATACGCATCGACCACTGCTTGAGCTCACGTTGGAATACCGGGAAGTTCCCGCGTTCCGAACGTCCCTCGGCGGTGACTTCCTCGTTGGCCAGTACGGTGCCGAGACCCGGGCACCAGTTCACGGGTGATTTGGAGATGTACGCCAGACGGAAATCATTGAGGACCGAGGAACGCTGGGACGCATCGAGGTCATCCCAGGACTGGCCTGCATGCCCGGGAATGGCAGTCTTCCCTGAAGAGAAGGCTTCCACCAATTCGCCGATGGGCCGCGCTGAGCCCGTGCCGCCGTCGGCGCGCACATATTCCGGGTCGTACCAGGAATCGTAGATTTTGGAGAAGATCCATTGGGTCCAACGGACATAGCCCGGGTCGATGGTGGCGAAGGAACGGCGGTCATCGAAACTCAATCCCATGCGGTGCAGCTGCCAACGCATGTTGGAGATGTTCTGCTCGGTGGTGACGCGGGGGTGCTGGCCGGTCTGCACCGCGAACTGTTCGGCGGGGAGGCCGAAGGCGTCATATCCCATCGCGTGCAGGACGTTTTCGCCTTTCATGCGGTGATAACGGCTCACCACGTCGGTGGCGATGTACCCCAGGGGATGTCCAACGTGCAGACCCTTGCCGGATGGGTATGGGAACATGTCGATGACGAAGTAGGGGTCACGCCCCTGGGCGTGTTTGCCGGTGCCATCGACAAGAGCCCCATCGACATTGGCCGCCCAGAAGGTGCCGTTGTCCTGCCAATGCTGCTGCCATTTTTCTTCGATATGTTGAGCGAAATCGGCGTTATAGCGAAATGCCGGTTCCTCGGGAATCTCGGCGTGAGATTCGGTGCTGTTGTCGTTGGAATTCATATGGGCATTATCGCCATTCGCTTGGACACCGACTGTGCCCGCACCGCCCTCATCTCACGATATGACAATGAGTTGAGGGGCGCCTCCTTCGAGGCGCCCCTCAACTCATGGGACTACTGTGGCCGTCTACAACTGTGGCCGTCTACCATTTCTTGGGTTTGTTCAAGGGATGGTTCGGATCGTGCCCATGCTCGAAATGACTGCCCTTCCACTTTCCGGCCACGGCGTTCGAACCATGGTAGTGATCGTGGAAAGGTTGCTCAGCACCGTTGAAGGGGAGTTCGCGTTCTCCTGCACGTTCGATCATGCTGGTGTTGGAAGGGTCCATGATGGCGATGGGCGCCTGCACGGGTTCCACGGTGATGCCTGCTGTTCTGCGGCGCATGCGCTTCGGCAGGGATTCCGCGAGTCTGGACAGCAGGTAGCTGAAGATGAAATACACCACTGCGGCGACGACAAGCGTCTGCAGCATATTGAAATTCGCTGAACCGAGTCTTCGAGATTCCTGCAGCAGGTCGGTGTAGGTGATTATCGAGCCGAGCGCCGTGTCCTTGAGCACCACGACGAGCTGGGTGATCAACGCCGGGAGCATGGCTATCAATGCCTGGGGCACCTCAACGGACAGCAGCGAGCGGAGCGGGCTCATGCCTAGGGCCAAAGCCGCCTCTCGCTGACCGTTGGGAAGATTGCCCACACCGGAACGCACCAATTCCGCGACGACCGAGCCGTTGTACAGAATCAGACCGACGACGACGGCAAGAAACGCTGCGTTGTCGCTGATGTTCATTGCGGAGAAGCCACGCCACAGGAAGATCATGAACAGCAGCACCGGCACGGCTCTGCAGAATTCCACGATTAACGATGAAATCCATCGTATGGGAGCGAAATCGAGCAAGCGTCCGATACCGAAAATGATGCCGAATACGACTGAACCGATAATCGCGACGACGGATGCCTCAAGTGTCTGCAGCAGACCCGGAAGATAGAAGTCCTTCCAGGCATCCCAGTTCAGAGCAGGCTTCCACAGACTCCAGCTCAACTGGTTCTGGCCCTGGGGCGGGTTGGCGAGGCGCATCAGCACCAGAACCGCCAGAACGATCAGCACCGCAAGGGCCACTAGATTGATGAATAGAATGCGCTTCTTGGACTTGGGGCCCGGCTCGTCGAAGAGCACCGAAGCTTCGTTGAGCTTGCGTTTTTTGGGTCTTTTCGCCGCTGATGCGGGAGATGTGGTCGTTGTACTCATAGTCGTTCTCCCTCTTCTACCTGCGAACCGCGAGCTTGTTGGACAGCCACGTGGTGATCAGACCGATGGGAATGATCATGATGACATATCCAAGAGCGAAGATGAGGAATATCGTCACGATTTTGGAAGCATCGTTCTCAATCATCGAGCTCATCAAGCTGGAGGTTTCCGTACTGACGGAAGCTGCAGCGGCCACGGTTGAATTCTTCAGCAAAGCAATCAGAGTGTTGCCCAATGGCGCGACCGATCCTCTGAATGCCTGGGGAAGAATCACGATGCTGGCGGACTGCATGAATCCCAGACCCAGAGAACGTGCCGCCTCAGCCTGGCCGATCGGCACGGTGTTGATGCCGGAGCGCAGGGATTCGCACACGAAGGCCGAGGTGTACAGGGACAGTCCGCACACGGCAAGCCAGAAGAAGTTCGTGTCGAAATTGTCCGAGAACTGGAACTTCAACTGTCCGAAGACTCCGAGCACCATGAAGACCATGATGATGGTCAACGGCATGTTCTTGAAGAATTCGACGAATGCCGAGGCGAACCCCCTGAGACTCGGCACCGGGCATATGCGCATCATTACGAGCACGATACCCAGAACCAGCGAGAAAAGGGTGCTCCATAGCGTCAATTCGATGTTGACCTTGAACGCGCCAAGCACATCGTATGTGGAGAACAATGTCGTAAAATCTGACACGCTTCCTCTTTTCCTTAGTTCTTACTACTACCAACACGGTTTCTACAACATGGGATAGTTCGCAACGTAAGCGTCGAAGCCTGCGCCACGAACTATCCGGCGATGGTGTCTATCAGAAATCCTTGGTGCTGGATGCCGCATCGAAGGCCGTCGGTGGATTGTACTTCGCGTTGGCCTTGTATCCGGTTCCCTTGGTGGCGCTGTCAAGAGCCTTCTGCCAGGAGCCGTCCTCTTCCATTTCCTTGAGCGCCGCGTTGATCTTCTTGACCAGTGTGGTGTCGCCCTTCTTCACACCGATGCCGTAGCGTTCCTGGGTGAATGGCTTGCCAACGACCTTGAGCTGACCATCGCCCTTCGCGGCCGCAAGGCCTGCGAGGATGATGTCATCGGTGGTGACCGCGTCGACGGTTCCCGAGATGAGCGCCGTGACGCACTCGGCATAGCCGCTCTGCTCCATCAGCTGCACGGTGCTTGCATAGTGTTCCTTGATGGTCTGCGCGGAAGTCGAACCCGTCACTGAGCACAACTTCTTGCCTTCCAGGGAACTCGGCCCGGTGATGTCCTTGTCGTTGGAACGGACCAGCAGATCCTGACCTGCGACGAAATACGGCCCTGCGAAGTCCACGACCTTCTTACGATCGTCGGAAATCGAATAGGTGGCTACGATCATGTTGACGTCGCCGTTTTGAATCAGGGTCTCGCGCTGCTTGGAAGGAGCTTCCTTCCATTCGATCTGGTTCTCCGAGTAGCCGAGCTTCTTGGCTACGTATTTGGCCACATCGACGTCGAAACCTGTGTAGGTGCTCCCCTGCTTATAACCCAGACCCGGCTGATCGAACTTGATGCCGATCTTGATTTTAGGGCCGTCAGCGCTACTGGAGCTGTCGGCGGAACCGCCGCACGCGGCCAGGGATGTCAGACTGACCACTGCGACCGCTGCCGCCAGAGCCTTCTTGAACATTGCCTTCATGATGTTTCCTCTCTTCCTACATCCTTCACAGAGCAGAGCGTCGATGTTCGGGTCACGGACTTCCTTCGGAAGCGTGCCCCGTGCATGCGTTTTGCGTTCCTACATGATGACTCGACAGTGTTACCCGTACATGTCTTGCATCCACGAGCGGTATTTCGTCAACAGCATCGTGAACCGTTGTGCTGCTGAAACCGACCCGGCATACCTATGAAAGGCTGGTTCCGGACGATATTCGTCCGAGGTCCGGTTCCGTCATCGTGCAGATGATCGTGATGTCTTGCGACGGCTCCGCAATGCTCCGCGATGCCATCGACCGGTACTGCATATTGTGCAGACCCTCTGCTGATGGTCTGCCGTGATCGCACTCTGCGCGCCCGGAACGAATGAACCGCGGTACAGCGCAATGTGCGTTCGTATTGTTCTTGCTGCCGTCGTTACCTTCCTCTGACCACCGCATAATTCACGGTTGCTGTCAGTATGGGCATTCCGGCATCTGATGAATACAACTCTCGGGACCTCGGCAGCCCATGAAATATTCGTGGAGCCGCCGGGGCCGTTAAGACGATCAGTGGTCCAGAATCTTCCCCAGGAAGTTCTTGGCGCGTTCGGTTTTGGTGTGTTCGAAGAACTCCACCGGCGTTCCCTCTTCGAGAATCTCACCGTCTGCCATGAATACGACGCGATTCGCGGCCTGACGTGCAAACCCCATCTCGTGCGTCACCACGATCATCGTCATGCCTTCTTTGGCGAGGTCGACCATGACATCGAGAACCTCGTTAATCATCTCGGGGTCCAAGGCGCTTGTAGGCTCGTCGAAGAGCATCACTTTGGGATGCATGGCGAGCGAACGGGCGATGGCCACGCGCTGCTGCTGACCACCTGAAAGCTGGGCCGGCAGTTTCTTGGCCTGGGAATCGACTCCCACACGTGCCAGTAACTCCATGGCTTCCTTCTCCGCCTGCTCCTTGCCGATGCGACGGACCTTGCGAGGTGCGAGGGTCACATTATCGAGAATCGTCTTGTGTGCAAACAGGTTGAAGGATTGGAACACCATACCCACTTCAGCGCGGAGTCTGGTCAGATCCTTGCCTTCCTGCGGCAACGGTTCCCCGTCTATGCGAATCACACCCGAATCAATGGCTTCCAGGCGGTTTATCGTCCGGCAGAGCGTTGACTTTCCGGAACCGGAAGGTCCGATAATCACCAGAACCTCACCCTTGGTGACTTTCAGATTAATATCCTTCAGCACGTGCAAATCGCCAAAATACTTATCGACATGGCTTATTTCCACAAGAGGATTGGCTGCATGTTGCGCAGTCTCGCTCTCTCCACTCTTCACGGCAGCAGACATAGAACCATCTGTCATAGCTGAGTGATCCTTTCTCTTGGATGATTGCCCTCTCACGCGGAATGTCATCGTTCCCCGTCTTTCGCCTTAAAGTAACACAGCATTGTAAACATGGGAAGATGTTGTTCACGAAGCTACGATTCACCGCGAACCGGACAAAGCCTTCATGAAGCGACCACGGACAGGACACGGCGCTTCCCGAACCTTACCCCTGTCGAAAGGCAGGAGGCATGCTCCGAAACGTGCTTGGGTTATTCTAGCGGAAAAATCAAGTAACACTTACTTAAACATCTTGGATCTGGTCAGGAACCACGTGACCAGAATGGACAGCACCATCGAGAACACGATGATCGCCCAGAAGCCCCAGGGCTTGTCCGACAGAGGCATGCCGAGCATGCCCGCCTGAAAATTCATGCCGTACATCGAGAAAATCAGCGTCGGAATCGACAGGGTGATGGAGATAATCGTGAAGATTCTCATCACGTTGCTCACGTTGTTGGACACGATCGATGCAAAGGCGTCCGTCATATTCGCGAGAACGCCCGAATAGATGTTCGCCATCTCGATTGCCTGCTTGTTCTCGGTGATGACGTCACCCAACAGATCCTCATCGTCCGGATACTGCCGTATGCGGTCGAGACTCGTAAGCTTCTCGAGGACGATTTCGTTCGACTTCAAGCTGGTAGCGAAATAGACCAGGGTCTTGCTCAGTTCCAGAAGCATCACTATCTCGCGGTTCTGCATCGAATGCCTGAGCTTGAGCTCAAGCTTGTCCGACTCACGGTCGATGATGCGCAGATAACGCAGATATGTGGTCGCATTGCGATACAAAATCTGCAGGATGAAGCGAGACTTCATGAAGGTGTTGAAGCCCCGTATCGTTCCCTCCATAAAGGGATGCAGCACAGGCGTGTCCTGCATGCAGACCGTGATGATCAGCCCCTCGGTGACGACGATTGACAACGGGATCGTCTCGTACCAATCGCGGCCTCCACGTGTCTCGACGGTGGGAATATCCACGATGATCATCGTGTACCCATCCTCGACATCGACGCGTGACCGTTCCTCGTCATCCAACGGAGCACGCAGATCGGCCAGATCAATTCCCGTGATCTGCGAAACGTTGGCGAGTTCGACATCCGAAGGTTCACTCAAACATAACCAGGAACCGGTCTCCGGTTTTTCGATTTGTTCAATCTGTCCATTGATGGTGCTGAATACCCTCATCATCGTTCTCACCTGCCCCTCATGGCTGACACCACACGCCGAGGCCGAGACCTCAACACGCGACGACTGTACGCACTGGCTTTATACCATTGGCTTTAAACGGGTTGCGTCTGATGAAACCGAGGAAATCGGCACCGCAACCTCAATAAGAATAGTCCAAGGGTGGACATGAGCGCTCTCTGGAACGAATCATTTCAGGTGCGCAGCCGCTGCAATGGGAGCCTCATCCACCGGTTTCGGTTCCCGGTACCGCCGAATTTTCGCACAACCGTCGTTTGTGTAGGGATTGTTGCTGAAATCTGGTTCGTGTGACTTCCAGATCGTTGAGATTTCACCATCATCAGAAAGACCGTACTCGCGGTATCCCTGATAATCCCTACACAAACGGCATGTCTGATTGAACTCAGCCGTGCCAAGCGATTTTCAGCGAGTCCGGCAGCTTGCTCGGGTTGAATCTCAGATGTTTGGTGATGGGCCTTCTGCTGGCGAAGGTCAGGTAGTCGTTTTCCCGATGTTCCTGACCCATATTGTGCAGCAACAATGGAATGTCCTGCTTGTCTCGGTTGTCGGAAGCGATGCCTATATGCCAGGTGGAATCGAAGATGACGAGGTCGCCCTGCTGCCACTGATCGTGCTGAGCGGTGTCGGTGGTCAGACTGTCGCCATACCTGGTGAAGAAGACGCCAAGCACGCCGACACGTCGAAAGTCGATGTTGGGGTCCGCTTTTGACACCACAGCCTTGTAAGCGGATGGATTCTCCGCGATATCCTTGTCCACCATGGCTTTGAGGTCGTATCCCGCATTGGCGAAGGCATGCCAGACCATGTCGGTGCATGCACCCTTTCCCTCGGGAGGATAGCCGCCCTGATAGTAGCCGTCGTCGTACTTCGGTCGGGCCTCCGCCTGCAGATGCGCTCCCTGCACGATGTCGGTGTAATCGTCGATGCCGTCGTGGTCGAAGTCGCTGGTGCTTTTCAACTGTGCGCGTCTGGAGCCGGACGACGACACCGCGGCGCTTGCCGTCGTTCCCCCGCCGCTCTCCAGTTGACCGTGTTGACGCAGCGTGTGCATGCCATAGGCTCCTGCACTGAGTCCGAGCAGCGCCGCCACCGTGAAGATCAGCGTTTTGCGTAGTATCCTCCCGCTCTTGGATGATTGCTCGTCCCCATTCTCGTCAGTCACGACGATCACCGCATCCTGTTGCTCAATGCCTGACCTGAGACATAGTTGCGTACGTTATCGAGGGCGATGGCGATGATGCGGTCAGCGGTCGACTTCAGATGCGTGCCTCCGGCGATGTGCGGCGTGATGAGGCATCGAGACTCCCCCCAAAGCGGGTGCTCCGAAGGCAGTGGCTCGGGGTCGGTCACATCCAAACCCGCGCAAGAGATGTCCCCACCCTTCAAGGCGTCGGCGAGCGCGTCGCAGTCGATGGCGTCTCCCCTGCCGGCATTGATCACCATGGCATTGTTCGGCATCAGCCTCAACCGCTCGGCGTTGATGATATGGCGGGTCTCTGGCGTAGAAGGCAAAGCGAGTGCGACCACATCGGCCACTCGCAACACGGCATCAAGTTCCTCGAAGGAATGCATGTCGTCGATACCGTCAACAGCGACGGCGGCATTCCGACGAACGCCGATGGTGCGGGAACCGCACGCTCGGCAGAGACGTGCGTAATGCGCCCCGATGTCTCCGGTGCCGAGAATCACCACATTGGCCCCGTCGAGCGTGCCGACATGCCCCGATGGCTTCCACCGTCGGTCATGCTGCTGGTCGCGGTATAGCGGCAGGTCTTTCAACAGCGCCAAGGTCATGGCGAACATGTGCTCGGCAACGGCATGCCCATATGCTCCCGAAGCGCTGGTGACCTGTACGTCCTGTGCCAGAGCCCCAGGTTTGAGATAGCTGTCCACTCCTGCGCTGAAGGTTTGCAGCCATTGCAACTTCGGGCATTCGGCGAGCTGTTCCACCGGAGCGTTACCGATCACCGCAGTGGTCTCTTCCCGAAGATCTTCTGGCACTTCGGCGCTCCAGGAGATATTCCGGCGTGCCGAGAGGTCGCCGACGAATTCCTGCCGCACATCTCCTGCGGCTTCTCGGAAAGCTTCGCGCTCGTCGTCATTCAGTGGCAGACAATTGATGATGCATGTCATGAGTTGACCATCCCCTTAGGCCCTAGAGCTCCGTATTCCGTCTCCATTATGTGCACAGGAGGTATGGAACCCTGGCCTTGTGGCGCAGCGCCAGGTGTTTCTCCCTGACTTCTTCACTTAGCGCATCACCGTTTCGCAGCGCTTTGAGTGATACAGCGGCTTGCCAAAGAGGTGAACCAGGTGCCGCTCAGCAAGGCACACCGTGCCATCCTGCACGGTGTGCCTCCGCCACTGACGCAAGCATGGGCACCAGCAATAACATCAACTGCAACACGCGGTTATGCGACCATGAACGCCTTGGCTTCGTATGGTCGGAGGGTCGCCCCTTGATCATCCTGATAATTCGAAATCATCAGTCCGCCGTCCACAGGCACCGGGTAGTCACGTGTCACCGTCTGATCGGTGAAATTGCTGAGCACCAGCATCGTTCTGCCTTCATATTGCCGTTTGTACGCGAATACTTCGTCGTCCTCCGGGTCGAGTTCGATGTAGTTGCCATACACGATGAGGTCGTTGTTGTGCCTGAGCTCGATCAAGCGTTGGTAGAAGCGCAGCACAGAGTCAGGGTCGTTCAATTCCGCGTCGACGTTGATCTCATCATGATTGGTGTTGAGCTCCAACCATGGTGTGCCTTCGGTGAATCCTCCCTTCGCCGTGGCGTCCCATTGCATCGGGGTACGCGCATTGTCGCGCGATTCGGTCGCCAGGTAGCGCATCATCGTATCGTGATCGACCAGATGCTCCACATCGACGAACTGATGATAGGCCTCAAGGGATTCGATGTCCTGGTACTGGTCCAGCCGGGTGAAGTGAGCGTTGGTCATCCCAAGCTCCTCACCTTGGTAGATATACGGTGTGCCCTGCATCATGTGCAGCACGAGTGCCAGCATCTTGGCCGAACGCACCCTGAACTCCGGCCTGTCGTCTCCGAATCTGGAAACGGCACGCGCCCTGTCGTGATTGTTCCAGTACAGACTGTTCCATGCTTTGCCGTCCAGGGCCTGCTGCCACCTGGACAGCGCTCTTTTGAGCGCCACCAGATTCACGGGCTCGTCGTTCCACTTGCCCAGTCGCGGGTCCTTGTTGAACGCCAAGGTGACATGATCGAATTGGAACACCATGTTCAGCTCGCCCGTTTCCAGACCGGCGTACTCGACGGCATCCTGTGCCGTTACGCTGGGCATCTCGCCTACGCTCATCGCATCGTACTTCGACAGTACCTTGCTGTTCATCTCCTTGAAATACTCGTTCAGCTTCGGTCCGTCAGCCACCATCGGCTCCACATTGGCATACGCCGCATGCTCAGGGTTCGGTGCGTCCGGCAATCCCTCCGGCTTGGAGATGAAGTTGATGACGTCCATACGGAAGCCGTCCACGCCTTTGTCAAGCCAGAACCTCATGACATCCCAGATGCTCTCCCGTACCTGAGGATTTTCCCAGTTCAGATCGGGCTGCTCCTTCGCGAAGAGATGCAGGTAATACTGTTTGCTGGCATCGTCATATTCCCATGTGGAACCGCCGAAGTACGACCCCCAGTTGTTCGGTGGGATTCCGGGTTCGCCATCACGCCAGAAATAGAAGTCACGGTACGGGCTGTCCTTGCTTTCACGACTCTTCTTGAACCATTCGTGCTGGTCCGAGGTGTGGTTGACCACCAGATCCATCACCAGATGCAGGCCGAGTGCATGAGCCTGCTCCAGGAGTTTGTCAAAGGTCTTCATATCCCCGAAGCGCGGCTGAATGGAACAGTAATCGCTGATGTCGTAGCCGTTGTCACGGTCAGGGGACTTGTAGACGGGGTTCAGCCAGATCACATCGACCCCGAGTTCTTTGATATACGGCAGTCGCTGGATGATTCCTGCCAAATCACCGATGCCGTCACCGTCGCTGTCCTGGAAACTGCGCGGATACACCTGGTATACGACCGCATGCTGCCACCATGATTGCTTCATTGTCTTATCCTCCTGTGGGTTGTGTTGCGCCATGTTCATCGCCTTGCTCGTTCCTGGACCGGAACGTGATTCCGTGGGTTGGTATTACGAAGTGCTGGACTCATCTGTTCGCGGTGCGTTCTGTGTCGATGCCGCCGAGGGCTGCAACGGTGCCCGAATCCTCGGTCGAATGGGCCTCCTTGCCCGTGTTATCCGTGATAACCGATACCGCTACGATACCCATCACCATGGCTATGCCCGCAACCAGAATCATATGCGGCATGGATTTGCCGACCAGAGGGAAAATCGCGAAACTGGCGACCGAGGCGATGATCTGCGGCAGACAGATACCGCAGTTGAACAGGCCCATATACGCCCCTTCATTGCTGCCATCGAGCGACGTGGTGAATATGGAGAATGCCTGGGTCTGCATGGTGAGATATGCGATTCCGATAAGGCAGAAAGGCAGAATCAATAGGAACTGGTTGTGGATGAAGAACACTCCGAAGAATCCCAGAGCACCGGATGCAAGACCGATTCTGAACCAGAACTTCCGTTTGTCGGCGCTGGTTTTCGACAGTACCAGGAATCCCCAGATGACCGCCGCCAGTGATTGGATGCAGGTAAGGATGCCGTACCAATTCCCTGCTGCCTGATATCCCGCCGACGAGGTGTCGGTGGTGTGCCATACGTTCTGCGCAATCGCTCCGGTGGCGTAGGTCCAGAGGTATTGGAATGCGAACCAATTGAACAACTGCACGAAGGAGACTTCCCAGAACGCGCGCGGAGCCTTCTTGAGCAGACTCCATAGCGACGGTGAGGAATCATGCGTTTTGGGCTTGATGTGGTGATATCTGGCGTAATGGTCGGGATCGTATTCCTTGACCGAAAGAACCGTATACAGGGAGGTCAGCAGCAAGATTGCGGCACCGATGTAGAAGGCGAGACGCACAGAAAGCGGCACCTCACCCGCCGCAGCCACATTCGCCACCCCGAAGGCCGTCAGCACGAAGGGCAGCACCGTCGCCAGGACTCCACCGAGATTGCTGAAGGACTGTTGCCATGACCATGCCATATCCTTCTGCTCCTCGTTGACCATGTCGCCGATGATCATTTTGAACGGCTGCATGCAGATGTTGCTCGACAGGTCCATGAAGAGTATGGCCACGGCTCCGAAGGCCAATGCGGCCACGGACGCATATCCGAATCCCAACGACCCCGCGTTGGGAAGCAGCACCATGACGAGGGCTGCGATCGGCGCGGCGGCGATGAGGTAGGGCATGCGTCTACCGAAACGATTCGACCAGGTCATGTCGGAATATTTGCCGATAAGAGGCTGGACCACCATGCCCGCAAGCGGCGGAAGGATGAAGAACAACCCCAGTTTGGTCGGATCGGCGCCGATGGTCTGGAAGATTCTTCCCATCTGCGAGGATTGCAGGGAAAAGGCCATATTGATACCGAAGAAGCCGAAGGTCATTGCGAAAATCGTGCGCTTGCTCAACCTTGGCAAAGAATTTTCGACGTGGCCGCTTGTCCGCCCCGTCGTATCGAAGGATTGCGCATCGTCCCCCTTCGAGGTCGTCAGACCGGATAGGGTACGCGGTCCTGCGCCGATGCCTGCCCCGTTCGTCGATGCCGTTGCACTGAATGGTGTCGCCTGGCTGAGCGAACCGGCATCACCGTTCTGTGCAGCATCACCCTGCAGTGCGGTATCACCGTGCAGAGATGCACGGCCGCGCCCCGCCATTTCAGCGCTGACGGCATAGGCTTTACGACTCATAATCAACACTCCTTTGTGTGCAAGCACCTGTGTTAAGGAGTGATTGTATACCATTTACACAAACGTTTACAATGGCGTGTTTACAGCAACACAAACGTTTTCTCAATAAGGGTGCTCGATTCCCGAAACATACCCATTGGCACACGTCTGCCCACCCGCACCACGTCCGCACACCAGTCAGGCTGTAGACTGGCAATCGACAATATTCCGCCGAAAACCGCAGGTTCATACAGCATGGATGCAACCATCAAAGACATCGCCCAGGCCACAGGCTTCTCGATAGCCACGGTCTCACGTGTCCTTGCCAACAAGGAAGGGTTCTTCAGCAAAAGCACTGCAGCCAAGGTCAACAAGGCCGCCAAGGAACTCGGATATCAGAAGAACATGGCGGCGCTGGAATTGGTCACCAGGCGCAGCGATGTCATCGCGGTCATCATCAATTCCACCAAAACCAACTTCGCCGACGCCATCATCGAAGGCATCCAGCAACGTGCCGCCGAACTCGGCAACACCATCATCATCCTGTACACACGCGACCGCGACGAAGCGGTGCAGCGCAAGGCCATCACCACCGCCCTGGAACGTCCGGTAGCCGGAATACTGCTGCTATCCGTAGACATCGCACCCGACAACGTGGCGCTGCTCAAATCCTCGAACACCCCGTTCTATTTCGTGTCGATAGCCTTCCGCGACGCCTCGCTCCCCTGCATATGCTCCGACGACCGGGCAATCGGATACATGGCCGCGCACTATCTGCTCGAACACGGCCATACCCGCATAGGGCTTGCAGGGCTCGACCTGAACAATTCATATACGGGACTGCTCCGCCTTGCTGGATACCGCAAGGCCATGGAGGAAGCCGGCGCCGAAGTGGCCGAGGAATGGATTCACTCCGGAGATTTCAGCTACGAATCCGGAGTGGATGCCATGGACTCGTATCACGGCATGTCCGAAAGGCTCAGCGCCGTCATCGCGGGCAGCGACCTGGTGGCCATCGGCCTGTTGAACCGTGCACGTCACTACGGCGTCGACATCCCCCAAAATCTCTCCATCGTCAGCATAGACGGAACCTCGCTATGCGACTATGTACAGCCAACGCTGAGTAGCGTGACCCAGGATTTCTATCGGATGGGCTATATCAGTCTCGGTCGTCTGCTTGAGCACGACGACGAAATCAGCTTCACCGACAGCCATCTCGTCGAACGGGACAGCGTGGCCACTCTCGACTGAGCCCATCGTGCGAGTGCCTGCGGGGTGCAGCAATGTGACGATGACGCATTGCACATTGTGCAGTTCATTCCTGCAATCCACCACGCATAGACGCGATACCATCCACGTTCTCTACCGTGCAGTCGACGGTGTGTATTCATGGGTCTTGAACACCATGCGTGAGCTCCGGACACTGTGGACCGAATAGCGCAGGGATGATCAACCGCAGCTGATGGCAGCTGCCCATCACCCCCACGTCATCGCACTGGCCTCACAGCAAGGCGATCAGAGACCGAATTTCTCGATGATCTGCTCGGCACTGCCGTACGATGTCTGCGCCCCCAGGCCGGTTGCCGCGTATGCGGCGACGTATGAGGCCAAACGCGCCGATTGCATCAGACTCAGATCCGCCGCCAGACCGGCGAGGATAGAGCCCATGAAGGCGTCACCGCAGCCGGTGGTGTCCACCGCGTCAACGGGGACCGGAGGAATCATCGTGAAGCTTCCCTTCCCCTCCTCGCAGGAGAGGACGCATGAACCTTCAGACCCCAAGGTGACTATCGATTCCCTGAAGCCCTTGTCGTTCATCCGGAGCGCCAGTCGCTCCCAATCCATGCCCGACCAGTCGTCATCAGCAGGCGCCTCAATTCCGAGGAGCTGGGCCATCTCATGTTCGTTCACCAGCAAGATATCAGCATGTGCGACCAACTCCTGCGGGAGATCCTTTTGGAACGGCGAATCGTTGAGCAGCACTTTGACCCCGGCATCATGCGCTATCGTCGCCGCACGCACCACCGCCGCCATCGGCGATTCCAGACACAGTCCGAGTGTTTTGGACGCGGTGATTGTCGAAGCCGCGGCCGAGACGTAATCCTCATCGACCTTGCCGTTCGAGCCGGCAGAATAGACGATGACGTTCTCCGCATGGGAGTCGACGGTGATGACCGTGGTGCCGCTCGGACCCTGAAGATGCGCCACACCTGACACGTCCACCCCGGCATGTCGCAATTGCTCGAGCAGAAAATCGGCGTTGTCATCGTCCCCGACTGCACCGAGCATGGCTACCCGACCGCCGATGCGAGCGGCCGCGCTGGCCTGATTTGCCGATTTTCCTCCGGCGAGTATCTGCAGAGGGCCTCCGTTCACGGTTTCACCAGGTAGAGGAAGGCGTTCGGTTTCGACGGTGTAATCGGCGTTCATCGACCCGATGACCGTTATGGCATGCGTGCTTCCGGCAACCTGCTCGAAGGCTGATCGGATCTCTTCGTTCGTGTTCATGGCCTGCAGTATCCCTTCCAGTGCTTGGCACCGATATGCGACCGGCCGGTCTCCATACACACATGGCGATCGGCCGATCACTGACTTGCCTCGTCGCTCATTCGACGAGACTCATTTCACCACTGATATTCGTCGGCATTGTCCTTGGTCACCAGGTAGATCGGCGAGTTGATCGTCTTTTCCACCTTCTTCTCTGCAAAATGATCATATGCCGCCTGAAGTGCCATTTCGCCGATTTTGGCCGGTTGTTGTGCAATCGTAGCGGTTACCGTGCCGTTTTTGATGGCGGTATGCGTTTCGGATTCACCGTCGATGCCGAAGATGCCGATCTCCTGACCCGAAGCCTGCACCGCTTTCATCGCGCCTAAGGCCATCTCATCATTCTGGGCGAATATGGCCTTGACATCCTTGTTGGCCTGGAGCATGTTCTGGGTGGTGTTCAACGCCGTGGTCCTGTCGAAGTTGGCCGATTGGCTGGATACCACGTCGAGCCCGAGCTTCTTGGCCTCGTCGTTGAATCCGTTGCCACGGTCGATGGTCGAGGACGCACCCGGGGTGCCGGACAGTTCAAGGACCTTCGCGTCATTGCCGAAGGCTTTGGCGACGGCCTGCGCGGCCATCTTTCCTGCTTCCACATTGTCCGAGGCGACCGTCGAGAGCACCGTGCCGCCGTTTGCTCCACGATCCATGGCTATCACCGGAATACCGGCGTTGTTCGCGGATTTAATCGCAGGAACTATGGAATCCGAATCGACGGGATTGACCAGAATGGCATCGACGTTCTGGCTGACGAAGTTCTGCACGTTGTTCAGCTGGGTGGACGCATCGTTCTGCGCATCGGCGACGGTGACTTTGGTACCGTTCTTCTTCGCCATCGCTTGAATGGCCTCATCCATCGACACGAAATACGGGTTGTTGGTGGTCGAAATCGACACGCCGATGGTCAGTTCGCTCGGCGATTTCTTGGTCGCCGCGTTGGTGTTGTTGGCTGTGCCCAGTCCTGTCTGTCCGCATGCGCTGAGTCCTATCAGGGCTCCGAAGGCTGCAAGGGCTGCAATGGACTTGACTACCGTGTTCTTGCTTAGCGACTTCATTGTTGCTTCCCACTTTCTTTCTCGGTTACGGTTTCTTTCTCGGTACTGATTTGCCCTGCATCATCGCCACACAGCGTTGCGAGGTCTACGATGCGGGACGGTAATTCACATTCTCAGGGATTTGCGATTTCTGATCACATCGATGAGTACTGCGATGAGGATGACAACGCCTTGGACGACTTGCTGCCAGAATGCCGAGACGCCGATGATATTGAGCCCGTTGTTCAGCACGCCGATAATCAGCACGCCGATCATCGTGCCTGTCAAACGACCCTTGCCACCCATCAGGCTGGTGCCTCCGAGCACTACCGCGGCGATTGCGAACATCTCGTATCCGCTACCCGCCTGGGGTGTGGCCGAGGACAGTCGTGAGGTGATTACAAGCCCGGACAATGCCGACATCACACCTGAAATGGTGTAGATCGCCACCTTGACCCTATTCGATTGCACACCCGCGATGTATGCTGCCTTCTCATTGCCGCCCAAGGCGTATACCGATTTGCCGAAGGAGGTCTTGTGCAGCAGCACGAACAGCAGTGCGAAGGCGATGATCATGATGATGACCGGGAACGGTATGCCGAAGAGATATCCCTGACCGAGATATGCCAGGAAGAACCCATCCATGTTCTTGGTCAACGGGTTGCCGTTGGTGAACACCAAGGTCAGTCCGCGGTACGCCATCTGCGTGGCCAGGGTGACGATGAAGGGAGCCATCTTGCCGTAGGCGATGAAGAATCCGTTCACTGCACCCAGGAACGCACCGATGAGCAGGCAGAGTAAGACAGCCAGGGGCAAGGGCATGCCCGCGCCGATCATTCCTGCACCGAGAGCGCTCGACAATGCCAGAATCGCTCCCACCGACAGATCGATTCCGCCTGTCAGAATCACGAAGGTCATGCCGAATGCGATGAATCCGTTTGCCGTCACCTGCAACAGCAGATTCAAGAGATTGTTGGTGGTGAAGAAGTTCGGGTTGATGAAGGTGATGATGATCATCAGCAGGATCAGCGCCGCGAGCGTGGTCAGACTGGTGAACCGTTTGCTCAGATTTCCAAGTGCTTTCATCTTATTCTCCCAATGTTGCGAGTTGCATAACTTGTTCTTGTGTGGCGCCTTCGCCGGGAAGTTGACCTGCGATCTTTCCTTCGTGCATGACGATGATGCGATCACTGACTCCGAGAACCTCCGGAAGATCGGAGGAGACCATGATGATTGCCACTCCGCGTCCGGCCAGCTCGTTCATCAATTCGTAGATTTCCCTTTTGGCTCCGACGTCGACGCCTCTTGTCGGTTCGTCCAGAATCAGGACTTCAGGAGCGATGCCTACCCACTTGGCCATGACGACCTTCTGCTGATTGCCGCCGGAAAGGTCGGAGACGAGCTGCTCATCGCTGGTCGCCCTCACCGACAGACGGTTGATCAGGTCACGGACGTAGATGGCCGCAGCTTTGGCGTTGTACAGTCCTTGGTGCACAAAACTGTCTTTTTTAGGTAGTACCACGTTCTCTCTGATGGAAAAATCCAGAATCAACCCTTCCGACTTGCGATCCTCGGTAAGGAATCCGATGCCATGCCGTATGGCATCGCTGGGCTTGCGGATATTGAGCTTCTTGCCGTTGAGCGTCACCGTGCCAGACTTGAGCTTGTCAAGACCGAAGATCCCTCGCATCACCTCGGTGCGTCCCGCGCCCATAAGCCCCGAGAAGGCGAGTATCTCGCCGGCATGAACCTGGAAGGAGATATCGCTGAACAGCGCATCGCTGC